>PVMK01123882.1_pt1 | contig 124129 bp, 128 predicted proteins | sample 1853481 | NCBI WGS metagenome assembly PVMK01 (sample SAMN08533507, study PRJNA380276) | Marine sediment metagenome, whole genome shotgun sequencing project.
GTCACGTTCAAGGTGGTTGATCTCAACAGTCAATTCACGGATCCGAGTTGTCTCTCGCCGTGCCAAGTCAGCCACCATTGACGTGTGCCCCTCAACGAGGTCGTCGATGGCGTCAAGGGTTCGGTACCGGTTGAGTGACCCTGGGGGTGGGTCGTAGCCCGGTTCGAGTTCGTGGAGCCGCCATCTGAGCTGGTTCTGGAGCCCGGTGCGTTGCCGTACAAGGGTTTCGCGGTAGCCCACCAACAAGCGTACCTCCCGTGAAGGACCATCAAGCTGAGCCACAGGCAGCCCAGGTTCACGTAACGCTGCGCGCCCGACAGCCAACGCATCGATCGGATCGGACTTACCGGCTTGACGTGCCGTGGCCCTGGATCTGGCCATCATCTTTGGTGGCACCCGCACCACCCGCACCCCGATACCCAACAGGTCGCCCTCGAGTCGCCGCGACAGGGCACGACAGTCCTCAATAGCCCACTGCCTCTCTGTGTACTGGGCTGCCCATTGCACCGCCCCAAGATGCCCATCGGTCGTCGCAGCAACCGTGACCGAACCGATCTCGGCACCTCCTGGGCCGACCGCAACGATTGTGTGACTTCTCTTGTGGGCATCTGTACCCAACATGACCATCATGGTTCCCGACTCCTCTCCTTGTGAGGGGTGTTGTCTGGACCGGTCGGTGGGCACGCCTCAGTGCAGGCCTTGGAGGTCAATCTCCTATCAAGCCACCCCGGCCGGTCCGGCGCGCCCAGCGGGCGGCAAAACACTCAACAAGCCACACTCGAAAGTGGGCACCGTTATGGAGAACCAACCCGCCAGGCACCACCAGCATGACACTGAGCCGTTATGGGCGGGACGGTACTGATGGTTCGTCGCGAGAAATGGCGAACAGTTCGTAGTCAATCCAACTGTCGCGTTTGAAGAACGCGCGACGGATTGTGCCTTCCCGTTGCATGCCAACGGATTCAACGAGCCGTATCGCACGCTGATTGGTGTGGAACACGCTCGCTTCGATCTTGTAGAAGTCGAGGGTTTCGAAACCGAACCTAATGAACGCCGACAGAACGCTGCCCATGACGCCCTGTCCCCAGTATTCCGTCCCGATGTAGTACCCGACGGTGGCACGCCCAGGCTGGCGCGTGGGTCTCGTGGCAATGGCACCAATCGCAACTCCGGGGTCGTCTGTGACCGAACCAGTCGAGTCCCTGATGACCCAGTGAAAACCGTGGGTTCCGAAGGGTTCAGAAGCGGTTGACTGCACCCAGTCTGCAACCTCGGCGGTCGACTTGGGACCATCCCAGTGCAGGCCGGCGCACATCCGTTTCCCGTTGTCTCCTTCGGACAAGCGGACCAGGGATGGGACGTCGTCGAGTGTTGGCACCTCGACGGTGAAGCGATCGGCTTCGAACCGGAACGAGTTCAGCCAATTTGGCTCGGGACCGTCATGAACCATCGAGACAATCTACTGGACAAGGGTCAGACCGCGTGCACTGGACAAGGCCGAGGCGTCTGCCCGCCCATAACCGGCTGGGTGTGTTGCTATACGACAATGTCGATGCATGCCCTGGTCTGACGGTGGGATCGCCCGGATGAGGTTGCTGATGCCATCTCGATCCGGTGCTTACTGCACCAGTGCCGTGGCGCGAACCACCCCTTGCCACGTATGGCCCTCCGTATGGTCGGGACGGCCGGATTTGAACCGGCGACCCCCAGTCCCCCAGACTGGTGCGCTGCCAAGCTGCGCCACGTCCCGCTCGGCGCAGGATATAGGTGATGTCACCCATAGCCCCGCCCGATGCAGGGTTCACGCAGAGAGCGTCAGAATGTTCAGCACCTTCGACTGGACCAGCAAGAATCGTGACTACGGACTCTGCGTTCGAGCAACAACAATCGTCTCGTTGTGTCGAAACAGTCGCCCAACGGTTTCGGTGAAAGGGAAGGAGTAGGCGCGGGTGATCTGGAGTCCGCACGCCTCGAGTAGATCGGTTACGTCGTGGGAGTCAAGGAAGTTGACGTGTGTTTCGTCCGACGCATAGCCAGCCCGTTGCGGAACGATGACGATGACCTTGCCGCCGGGCTTCACATACGGTAGATAGTTGCGCACGAGTTCGGTTGCGGTGTCGAGCGGCATGTGCTCGAGTACGTGAGCAAGGAGCAGGGAGTCGTATCGTCCGATTGTGGCATCTGTCGAGGATGAGAAACCCTCGACGGTGTGAGCAGTGCAACCAAGCTCTCTGGCGACGTCGACTGATGCTTCGCTCGTGTCAACCCCAACCCCTCTCCTGTCGAGATGAAGCAGGTTTCTTCCAATGCCACAGCCCACATCAAGGACGTACCCAGGTTTCAGACGCCGAAGATTCCATCCATACGGTGCCTGAACATTCAGTAGACGCTTCCATCTTGCACCCGTCAGCCGTTGCAGCCGTTCGGTGTATGGATCAGGTGATTTCACGCGAACAGCTTCGCTGCAAGCTGCACGAATCGCAATATCAGATAGAGCCCACCAGCAGCGACGAGTAACAGGAAGCTCCACGGCCAACCCGGGTCCACATCCTCGTCGTCTGGGGACGTTCCCGATTGCTCGTCCGGTGCGGTGGTCATACAGGCGGAACGCCGTGGCGCCTATCTGAGAAGAAGCGGTCCTTTCGACCTGCGATCGCAAAACGCCGTATGAGTTCCTCCCTGAGATTCTCCGGTTCGATGACAGCGTCGATGATGTCTTCTGCCGCGAGACGCATCAGATCGACATCCACTTCATACTCCAGACGCTTCTCCTCGATGAACGCGGAACGCTCGGGCTCGTCGAGGGCCTCTATCGCATTGAAATACACGGCATTCACTGCTGCCTCGGGCCCCATCACCGCGATTTCGGCCGTTGGAAGGGCGATCGTCGCTTCTGGCCGGAAACCGGGTCCTGAGAACGCGTAGAGCCCTGCACCGTATGCCTTTCGGACGATCACGGACACCCTTGGAACCGTCGCTTCGGCCATCGCGGTGATCATCTTCGCACCGTGTCGAATGATTCCCTCTGCTTCGACCTGGCTTCCGATCATGAAACCGGGGACGTCAGCGAGGAACAACAATGGAAGATTGAAGGCGTCACATAGCCACATGAAGCGGGCCGCTTTGTCTGCGGAATCAATGAATAGCACGCCTCCGAGAACTGCAGGCTGGCTTGCCACGATCCCGATCGGCTTGCCGTCGAGACGTGCGAATCCTGTGATGACCTCCCTCGCGAAGAGCTCCTTCACATGGAAGAAGGAACCTTCATCCACGAGCCCGTTGATGAAGTCCTCCATGTCGTATCCGGCCTTGGGATCAGCAGGCAACACCGTGGCGATGTCCGACGTTGCCGGCGGCGACTCTGAACGATATTCGGGGGGATGGACCCTGTAGTTATCCGAGACGTATGAGAAGTACTGCTTTGCCCAACCGATGGCCTCTTCATCAGATGAGACGAGCGCATCGCCACAGCCCGAGGTCTCGCAGTGGACACGTGCGCCTCCCATCGCCTCGAGCGTCGTGTGCTCCCCTACAACCATCTGGGCCATCCGTGGGGATCCGAGATACATCGATGCGTTGCCTTCGACCATCACCACGACATCGCAGAACGCAGGGATATACGCGCCACCAGCCGCAGAGGGCCCGAAGAGGCAGCAGATCTGGGGAACTCGCCCGGACAATCTGATCTGGTTGTAGAAGATCCTCCCCGCTCCCCTCCTGCCGGGGAAGAGGTCGACCTGATCGGTGATGCGCGCACCAGCCGAGTCAACGAGGTAGAAGACGGGAAGCAGCTCATCGTATGCGGCTTCGAGAGCACGAATCATCTTCTCGACCGTGATTCGTCCCCACGATCCAGCCTTCACAGTTGGATCATTGGCAATGACCATGACGGCACGACCTTCGATCCGCGCCCTGCCTGTGACGACGCCATCTGCCGAGAGCACTTTGTCGTCGTTTCGAGCGAGAAGACCATCCTCGACGAAGCTGCCGGGATCGATCAACAGATCTACGCGATCACGAACAAAGAGCTTGCCCTGTGTCTTCAGCTTCTCGTGGTATCGATCGGGGCCCCCACCGAGCGCATGCTCTGTCGCCTTCGTGACCCGATCATCCATCAATGACGATTCCTCGTCCGAATCCTGATGGGCGTACCTGTGAAGTCATACATCTCCCTGATGCGATTCTCTATGAACCGAATGTAGTCGGTTCCGAGCTCGCCGCCGCGCACGAACAGGACAAAGGTCGGTGGTTCCGTCTCCGCCTGGACCGCATACAGGATCTTCGGACGCCTGCCCTTGCGCACGGGAGGCGGATGCGCCTCCTGGAGCGACCGCACGAGCCGATTTACCTCTGAAGCCGGGATTCGCTGTCTGCGATGTTCGAGGACCGTGCGAATGTGCTTCGGCAATCTGTGCGTTCTTGCCCCTGTCAAGGCTGACATTCGCAGAACGGGTGCCCAGTCAACGAATGCCAGACGGTCGGCGACAGAGTCCTCAGTTTCGAGTCGTTCGTCCTCGGAGAGATCATCCCACTTGTTGAGGACGATGATGAGACCGGCTCCTGCCTTGGCGATCTCCTCTGCAAGGCGCTGCTCCTGGTGCGTCGCACCCCTCTGGCCATCGACAACGAAGAGTACGACGTCCGCCTTGCGCACGACATCGTGGGCTCTCAGAACCGAGTAGTAATCGGTATCGTCCTTGATCTTGGTGTGGCGTTTGATGCCGGCAGTGTCGATGACCTCGAAGAACTCGCCATCGATGTCCACGATCATGTTGATCGGGTCTCTCGTGGTGCCGGGGATGTCAGAAACCAGCACGCGGTCGGTCCCGGCAAGCCTGTTGAGCATGGTCGACTTGCCGACGTTTGGCCTTCCAACGATGGCGAGGCTCGCGATCGCGTCTGGGTCGGCGTCTCCATCGAGATCTGTCGGCAGGGAATCAACGAGTAGATCGAGGAACTCTCCGGTGTTTCTTCCCCCAAGAGCAGACACGGGGATCGGCCTGCCGAGCCCGAGACCCCAGAGATGGGCGAGATCGGATTCGATCGCTGGCGAGTCGACCTTGTTCGCTGCGAGCAGATACGGAACGCTGGACCGTTGGAGGATCCGTGCTATGCCCATGTCGTCGTCTGTCACCTCGGTTGTGGCATCGGCCACGAAGACGACGAGATCAGCACCGGATACAGCAATCTCAGCCTGCTCGCGAATGTCGGCTGCGAGATGCTCCTCGGGACGGGCTTGCCATCCGCCCGTATCAACGACATGGAACTCACGGCCTGCCCACTCTGCGTCGAACTGCCTGCGGTCGCGTGTCACGCCGGCTTCCTCGTTGGTGACTGCGGCCTTGCGACGGACGATCCGATTCACCAGCGTCGATTTACCGACGTTGGGGCGACCGAGGATCACGACTATCGGCATCCTCGTCATCGTGCAGCCCCCACGAGCCCTGCAGCTGTTGCTGGCGCGATCACGACAGGAGCCGTTGCAACCTCTGCGACAGCAGCCAGAGGCACGTCATCGATGAAGGCATCCCCGGAGAGGGCGACGTCCGGGATGACATATGCCCCCACAGGCCCGGAGTCGGATGTGATCGTCTTGATTATGTCTTCTCCAACCATCAGGCCGGCAACGGCCGTATTTCCACCGAAATAGTCGTTCGGGACCACAAGGATCCGTATATCTCGGCCTGCCAAGTGTTCCAATCGGCTCTTCACGGGCTCGAGTACGGCACCGCCGTAGGTCCCCGTCAGGACGACCAAGGGTCCGGCGGCGGCATCTGGATCCGGAGCCTCATGCCGCACTGCCCTGTACCCCTGCGCGGGGGCGGCGGGCACGGAACGCCATTCCCCCGTGACGATAGGCTCTGTCGAGGACGAACCGTGTTCGATGCGTTCGATCTCGTCATAGAAGGCCCTGATCATGCCGATCCCGTTCTCATGTTGAGCAAAACCCTCATAGGCATCCGCGGCGGGTACGTCTCTGCCTGCCGTGACGAATAGTTCGTCTGAGGCTTGGAAGATCTGCTTTCCAAGGATCCCCATCGCTTGGTCGCGCCAGAAATCGACGATCTCGAGATCGCGTTCCGCTTCTTGTGACGTGTGCACTCTGAGAGCCGGCTCTGTGTTGTACTTTGAGAGTCCGAGTGGAACGATTCCGAGGGTCGCGAGCGCGGGGAAGCGGGTGATCGTCTCAGCCAGCGTCCGTTCGAGCACGTCACCGTTGTTGATATCGGGGCACAACACGACCTGGCCATGCACGGTGATCCCGCAGTCAAGAAGGGCCCCGAGCCACCTGAGGCTGGTCGCCCCTCTTCTGTTTCGCAGCATGTCGGCTCTTACATCTGGATCCGTGGCGTGGATCGACACATACAGCGGACCAAGCCTGTCTTCCACGATCCGCGAGAGATCGAGCTCCGTGAATCGTGTCAGTGTCGTGAAATTGCCGTACAAGAACGAGAGCCGATAGTCGTCGTCCTTGAGATAGAGCGACTTGCGCATTCCCGGAGGGAGTTGATAGATGAAGCAGAAGGCACAGTGGTTGTCACACGTCTGTACACGATCAAAGATCGATGAACCGAGACGTAGTCCAATCGGTACACCCTCGGCTTTGACGATGACTGTCTCGTATTCAATGCCATCGCGCCGAAGCAAGAACACAGGATCAGGGTCGTCAACGAGCTGCTGGTACTCGATGACATCGTTGGGGATCACTCCGTTGATCGATATCAGTTGGTCGCCAGCGCAAAGACCCGACGCGTCGGCAGGAGCGCCCGGAATCACTTCGAGAACGGTTGGCAGTGACATGGCGGTGAGGATACCGTGCCACCTCCAAACAACGGGCTTGACCTCCTAACCTCACGGTATGACGACCAAAGTTCTGCTTGCGGAACCCCGAGGTTTCTGTGCAGGTGTCGAGATGGCGATCAAGGCTCTGACATGGATGGTTCAGGTGTACGAACCTCCGGTGTACTGCTACCACGAGATCGTTCACAATGGTGCTGTCGTTGCAGCATTCGAGGATGCGGGCGTCGTGTTCGTCGACAAGATCGCTGACGTTCCTCGTGGCAGGCCGGTGATGCTCTCCGCACATGGCTCCGGTCCGGAAGTGGTGGCGACTGCGGAGACGCATGCCGCCGTCATGATCGATGCCGTCTGTCCACTGGTCACGAAGGTTCACCATGAGGTGAGACGGATGGCAGACAAGGGATATGACATCATCTATGTCGGGCACGAGGGACACGACGAGGCCGTTGGAGCCATGGCGGAGGCCCCTGACGCAGCTCAGCTTGTCGATCCCAGAATCGGCCTTGACACGTTCGTTGCATCCGATGGAGCCAATGTTGCGCTCCTTGCCCAGACAACACTCGGACTCTACGAATGGGACGGTGTGCTTGCAGATGCCGAGGAACGTTTCCCCGGCCTGTGGACCGCTCGAAAAAGTGATCTTTGTTACGCAACAACCAATCGCCAGGCGGCCATCGAGGAGATCGCTGATCGATCTGACGTACTTCTGGTGGTCGGCTCGGAGAACTCGTCGAACACCCAGGCCCTCGTGAGGGTTGGGGCCAACGCTGGAGTCCCCACGTATCGAGTCGACAGCGCGGCCGATATCGACCACGTGTGGCTGGAAGGCGCAGACGTCGTGGGTGTGACAGCCGGAGCATCCGCTCCGGATCAGCAAGTTCAGAAGGTCATCGAACGTGTTGCACCAACCGAAGGAATCGAGAGGGTACGCGTGACATCCGAGGACGAGTACTTCCCACTCCCCCCGAAGCTGCGGCGGTTCATGGCAGCCCTTCAACCCTTGGTCGAGGGCGGCTTTGCATGTCGAACCGTGGGTGCTCCCGGATTGATCGAGAACGACCGGAACTTCACAGCGACCGAAGCCCTCAGGATCCTTGGGCTCTGACTCTCCAATCGTCTCAGATGTCAGGGACTATCGCCGTCTCAGCCCGGGGCGCATTCGACCAACCTCAGGGAATGGGCTGGTCGAGGGCCAGGTAGACCACCGGTGCGAATCCCCAGATCGCTGTGAGTATCAACGCATAACCGAGCAGCTTGGCCCCGACCTTCCCGTACGCGAATCCGGCAACCATGAGGAACACCACGCCCCACAAGAGCGTCGATGACTGGAACAGGAATGTTTCGTTGAACAGATCGAAGCTGAGAAAGAAGGCTGCCAGTATGCCCACCGGGACGGCAAGATTCCCCACAGGTCGGAGGTCTCCGCCCGTCACGAGCACGATCCCGAGCGCCGTGAAGAACACGGTGAACAGCAACACCAACCCCGCAAGGGTGAGGATCAGTCCGTTCCCAGCGGCCTGCTGGACCAGTAGGAAGACCTGGCTCGCAAGAATCACTCCGACGATGATCTCTACCCACCCGACCGTCTTGATCGGGTCCGGGCCGTCCTGTGCAGGTTGGGCGCCCACACCGATCAGGTACAAACCCATTACCCAGGCTCCGAGAGCGAAGGTAAAGAAAACCACAGCTACAGAAAGCATGTCTGTCACTCCTTCTCGAGTCGACTCATCCTAGCGGACCAGCTATCCGATTTCAGGACAACATTTCTGGGGGTTGCCGCCAGGGTCGGCTGAAAAACCACGGACGGGCACACGAACGCCTACGCGGCGGGCGGTGGAGGTCCCGTGAGATCGATGATGATCTGCACCACCGCATCGATGTCCATCTCTGACGTGTCGATCACTGTGGCGTCCTTTGCGGGGCGCAGGGGCGATGCCTTTCGGGTTGAGTCTGCACGGTCGCGGACCTCGATCTCGCCCACGATCTCTTCCAGCGACTTCCCCAGGGCCTCGGCATCTCGCGAGCGTCGTGTTGCCCTCACGATCGGACTTGCTGTCAGATATATCTTGATGGCGGCGTCAGGAAAGACGACCGTGCCTATGTCGCGTCCTTCGACAACCGCGCCGCCGCCCTTGTCCTCAACCCATCGGCGCTGCATTGCGACGATCTCAGCCCGCACCATCGGGTGCGCGGAGACCGCGCTGACGTTCGCAGTCACCTCGTGGGAGCGAACATCGGAAGCCACGGATTCTCCGTTGAGCAAGATCCCGTTCTCTCCGTAGTCGATGCTGTGGTTTGAGAGCACTGCAAGAATTGAGGATTCAGAAGATGGGTTGATTCCAGCCCGCAACGCGACGAGGGTCGCGGCGCGATATGTGGCCCCCGTGTCGAGATAGCTCAGACCAAGTCGCGCAGCCACCGATCGCGAAACTGTGCTCTTTCCGACGCCGCTCGGACCATCGATTGCAACTACCACAGGGCTTCCAAGGTCTCGTAGAAGCCAGGCCACGAGACATTCGCGATATCTGCGCCGCGAATCGTGACGGGTCCGTCTGCCCGCATCGCCGCAATGGCAGCGGACATCGCAATACGGTGATCGTGGGCGGATTCAACAGTGCCACCCTCAAGGAACCCCGTTCCGACGATGTCGAAACCATCAGGTTTCGACTCGATTCCACCACCGAGTGCGCGGATCATCGCAGTGGTCGAAACGATCCGATCAGACTCCTTCAAACGCAGCTCCTCTGCATCTGATACCCGCGTGATCCCGTGCGCAAATGCCCCGACCACAGCAACAAGGGGTATCTCGTCCAGGGCCGATGCCACGAGGTCCCCAGAGATGTCCACTGCTGTGAGCGATCGGCCTCTTACGATGACATCGCCGATCGGATCACCGCCCACAACTCCTGTGACGGCAGCTTCGATCTCCGCACCCATCCCCTCGAGGATCTGGAGGAATCCGAGTCGTCCGGCGTTGAGCGAAACATTCGGTGTCAGGATCTCCCCATCAGGTTGCGTTGCTGCCAGCGCCCAGAGGTAAGCCGCCGAGGAAGGATCGCCCGGTACGTCGTACCGAGCAGGAGCGATTGGTCCGGGATGCACGGTGAAGGCAGTGGAGGACGACCACTCCCCCCTGCCGGCAGCAGTGAGCCACCGTTCCGTGTGATCTCTGAATCCGGGTGGGGAGTCGATCATCGAGGATCCGGTTGCGTTGAGCGCCGCGAGTTCGAAAGCCGACCGTACTTGCGCCGAGGCAATATCGATCGATACCGAGCCTCCGTGTGCGCGGGTGACGCCGCCAACCTCCAGCGGCGACGTGCCTTCGGGTGATGTACTGATTCTTCCACCAAGAGAGGTCAGCGGACGGACCAACCGTTGCATGGGTCGCAAGGACAACGATCTGTCGCCCACGAGTGTTGCCCTCACGCGGGACGTGGACAGTACCCCTGCGAGAAGTCTCATGGTTGTTCCAGAGTTGCCACAGTCGATCGGATCTGCGGGCACCTTCCAATGTCCTATGCCCGGTGATCGGATCTTCTCACCGTCGACCTCGACGCCGAGCTGGCCCAAAGCGGCGACAGTGGAACGCACGTCTTCGCCCGGTCCGAGACCACTGATCAGGCTGTCTCCTTCGGCGATCCCAGCGAACAGGAGGGCCCGGTGCGAGAGTGACTTGTCCCCGGGAACCTGAACCGATGCTCGCAGCCGCGCTCCAGCATTGGTGATCGTTCGTTCAGCCATCCGCGCCAGCCGATCCTGACCGCGCATAGATGTCATGGATCTCGGAGAACGTGACGGCTCTGTAGTCGCCCGGACCGAGGGATCTGTCTGAGATCCCAGCGATCGATGTTCGGACGAGACGTTCGATCTCGTTGTCCAATTCGGTGAACATTCTGCGAATTTCGCGCTTTCGGCCCTCCGTCATCGTGAGTTCCACGAGTGTCCTGCCATGGGAGGAATCGACAACACGGGCCCGCTTTGCACGGGCGATGCCATCGTCGAGTTCGATCCCTTCGCACAGACTTGCGAGCTGACGAGAAGATACCGATCTTTCCAACAACACGTGGTAGATCTTCTCGATCCCGAAGCGAGGGTGCGTGACCCTGAGGGCGAGATCACCATCGTTGGTCATGAGCATGAGGCCCTCAGAGTGAAGGTCAAGACGACCCACCGGATTCGTGACAGGCTTGGTGGGAACGAGGGAGCGAACGGTCGGTCGATCCTGGGGATCATCCATCGTGGAGATCACTCCGGTGGGTTTGTATATGAGCCATGTCCTGAGCTCTGGATCGAGCGGAAGCACAACCCCATCGATCAGGACTGTGTCGTTGACGGGGTCGATACGCATACCGATGCTTGCAGGATCGCCGCTGACGGTGACCCTTCCTTGCTGGATCAGTACATCTGCTTTGCGACGTGATGCGAAGCCGGTTCGCGCGATCAGCTTGTTGAGTCGTTCGATGGTGACTCCGGTCGCATGGGAAGTTCGAGGGTCTCGACGATCTGGGCGGGAGGGACATGGTCGGCGAGCGGTGGGAGATCCGCCAATGAGTGAACACCAAGCTTCTCGAGGAACATATCCGTTGTGCCATACAACATGGCCTGACCGGGTCCCGGAGCTGTGCCGATCTCGACGACAAGACCGCGGCGTTCCAAGGTCTTGAGGACCCTATCCGAATCGACGCCACGAATCTCGCCGACCTGGCCCCGACTCACGGGCTGTTTGTATGCGACGACAGCGAGAGCTTCAAGGGCGGCCGCCGACAGGCGTTTCGCGCGATCGGTTGCAGCGAAGCGCTCGAGATATGGCAGCGCATCCGGATGCGTGTACATACGCCAGCCTCCCCCTACGTGTCGCAGTACGACGCCCCGGGTCGCTCCGAGCGTCGAAGCAAGGGCTTCGAGCGCCTCCTCGATCTCGTCCCTCGGCAATTCGGTGACCTCGGCGAGCTCCGCCGAAGACACAGGGTCCTCAGCCACGAAGAGAATCGCTTCGAGGATGGTGGCTGTCTCGGTCATTCTTCTCCTTGTGAACTGAGCATGGTCTGGAGACGGTCGTCCGCGGCCACTTCGTCGTATGACAACGCAATTGAGGCGTTCGGCTCCTCCTGGCTCACTCGAATGATCCCCCACCGCGCGAGCTCGAGCAAGGCCAGGAAGTATGCGACGACCTCCACGTCCCTCGTGCAATGGGCCACGACGTCGTCGAAATCGGATGAGATGATCGTGGCCATGCGCGCCTGGAGGTCGACCATCGCCTCTTGAACCGATGGCATGTCGAGATCGAGGTGATCGATGTCAGGATCGATCTCAGGAGCACAAATGACCATCTCGGCGATCGTCGCGAAACCCCGAGCATCGATGTTGAGTATGACTTCGGGTGCGGGTGGTGCAATGTCGACCGGCAGTCCGACGAGCCTCGGAACATATCGCTGGGCTGCATCCATCCTGTGGCGCAATACCGCAGCGACGTCCTTGAAGGTGAGGCAAGCGAGGAGGCGGGACAACAGTCGGTCTCTCTCTTCGGCGAGAGCCAGTTCCTCGTCCAGGTCTATGGGCTCGTCCCCGGGCAACAGGTGTCTGGCCTTGATCTGTATCAACGTTGCAGCGATGAGCAGAAACTCGCTTGTGACCTCCAGATCGAGGTCGCGCATGTCGTCGAGGAAGACTATGTACTCGTTGACCACGTCCGCCAAGCTGACCTCGGTGATGAGGAGCTGGTGTGACGTGATCAGCTGAAGGAGCAGGTCGAGGGGGCCCTCGAATACCCTGGTGCGAACTTCGAACGACATTGCGTGCATGGTAACGGCCAGTCACCAGCAGTCAGGTATCAGATGTCAGATGCGGGATCATCACCCGACCGGCACATCACACGCGTATGCTGTTCCCCGAAGGACACATCGCATGTCGCGCTCAAGTCAGGCGTTGTCAGCTCGTTCAAGGAGGTGCCAGGACTCAGGGTCGACGCCGGAAGGCGCGCTCCCTGGATGGATTCGGGCGAACGCGACCGCGAGATTGTCTGCGCCGATACTTTCGAGTTCGCGCGCTCCGATCTCGCCGTGATTCAGATACTTGTACCAACGGCCCCTCGTCGGTAGGCCGGTCCTGTTCCAGATCGTCGCGAGTGACCGCGGAACGGCACCGAGACCCGAAGCGGTCTTGCCAACATCGTGCAGAAGCGCAGCCTCATAGAGGTGATCATGTCCGGCCACTGACTCCCTGACGGCAAATGCGTGCCTCTGATCCTCGAATCGTTGTGCAAAGAACGCCCGTGCGAGTGGCGGATCGAGCATCACGGTCACCGTTGACTGTTCGGCTGGTGTCAGCGGTCTTGCTGTGAGGAATCCAAGGAATCTGCGTGTCAGATGGAACAGGGCTACGCCGACTTTGTCTTACAATCGATGCACTTGGACGATGTTGGCCGGTACTCCATGCGATCGTCGCTGATCGTCTTACCGCAGTCGGTACAGATACCGAGGGTACCGTCTTCGATTCGCGCTATCGCAGCCTCAACATCGTCGAGATGGTTCTTGAGGTTCTCGATGATGCCCATGGTTTCCGTGCGCTCTGCAGTAGCCGCACCTGCGTCTGCGAATGCATCTCCGTAGTCCATCTTGCCCGTGAGCTCACCGTTTTCGTCAGCGCCCAGTTCAGAAAGCTGATGGAGGAGGGTTTCACGTTCCTCTGTGAGGGCGGCGGCCGTCTTCGCAATGTCGATGGGTGGCATCGATTCCTCCAGGTTGCCCTTCTCCACGCTGCTGTCTGTGGGCATCAGCCCCGAGATTAGTAGCACCGAGATCGAAGCAGGCTATCGCCCGCGGGGGTGGCTGGTGAGCACTACTTCCCTTAGGTGCTCGGGACTGATCTTCGTGTAGATCTGTGTGGTTGAGAGACTGACGTGGCCGAGTATTTCTTGGACCGTTCGCAGGTCCGCTCCGCCTTCGACCATGTGGGTTGCGGCGGAGTGGCGAAGTACATGGGGCGACAAACGTGACGATGCTATGCCGACGCTCGTTCCAGCCGTGTCAACGATCCGCCATACCGTCTGCCGTGTCAGGCGGTTGCCACGTACTGTGAGATAGAGCGCTCCAGAATCCTGTCCCGGTTTGCGGATTTCGAGCCGATCCGGAAGCCACCGATCGATCGACTCCATCGCAAACGAGCCGATCGGAACCAGCCGTTGCTTGTCGCCTTTTCCCGTGACGATGGCCGTGCTCGTCTCGAAGTCGACATCGTGCAGGTCGAGGGTCACCAGCTCGGTCACCCTGCAGCCTGTTGCATACAACATCTCGAGTATCGACCGGTTTCGTCGCCCGAGGGGACTCGAGACGTCGGGCGCCTCGACCAACCGCGTGACCTCCTCCACCGTCAATGCCTTCGGAAGCGCAGAGGGCAGCTTGGGGCTTGCGATCGACGAAGTCGGGTCCTCCGACTCGTATCCCTCCGCTATAACGAAGTGGTGATACGCCCTGATCGAGGCGAGTTTCCTTGCAATCGAAGTGCTCATCATCTCGTCTTCTCGTAGGGCCGCGAGGTGGGCGTGAACGTGCTCGGTCGCTGTGAGCCCCGGATGCCGTTCGATCGTGTCCTGGTACTGGATCAGATCTTGGCGGTACGCCCGCGCCGTGTTCCTTGCGAGTCCCCTCTCCGAGCGAATGGACTCGAGGAATTCGATCGCGTGTTCAGGTAGGGACACGACTGCGCGCCGCAAGGAGCAGGCCGACGACAGTCTTTGCGTCGGCGATGGCACCCGAAGACACAAGGTCGAGTGCCCTCTCCATCGGCATCTGGATCACCTCTGCGGCCGTCTCCTCCGGTCCGATCGGGTGCCGGATCCCCGGATCGACATCCTCGGCGACGAAGATGCTGATGCGCTCGTCACAGAAACCGACGGATGTCCACAGGTCCGTGAGATGATGAAGGTTGCCCGCCGTGTAGCCGGTCTCCTCGGCGAGTTCCCTACGAGCAGCATCTTGGGGATCTTCACCGTGCTGATCGAGCCTGCCTGCCGGTATCTCGAGGATCGTGTCGCTGCACGCCGCGCGGTATTGGCTGAGTAGGACAACATCGTCACCGTCGAAAGGAACCACCGCAACAGCGCCGGGGTGCTCTATGACGATGCGTTCGAATGTGGTCCCGTCTGGAGCTTCGATCGTCCGTCTCGTGATGTCGAGAAACCCGAGATCGAGAATCCGCTCACGCCGGCTCACGCGGAACCGGTTCGGTCGAGTCACGTTGTCTGCTCCACCGATGCGGCCTGGCGGTTGGCAATTCCTGTCCGTTCGCTGTGCTCTCGTGCTGCCAGGACCAGCCCGTCGAACAGGGGATGTGGGTGGTCCGGTCTCGACTTCAACTCCGGATGTGCCTGTGTCGCGACGAAGAATGGATGACTCTCGATCTCGATGTACTCGACGAGCCTGTCGTCGGGTGAGGTACCCGAGAGCACGAGTCCAGCATCTTCAAGCTGTTGGCGATAGCGGTTGTTGACCTCCCATCGGTGTCGATGCCTTTCGTAGACGACTTCGTCTTCATACAAACGCCGGACGAGCGAGCCGTCGGCGAGCTTCGCTGGATAGATTCCCAGACGCATCGTCCCACCCTTGTCCGACACGTCCTTCTGCGTCTCCATGAGGTCGATCACCGGGTCGGGTGACATCGGATCGAATTCCGAGGAATGTGCGTTGGGGAGCCCGACGACATTGCGAGCGTATTCGATCACTGCGCATTGAAGCCCGAGGCAGAGTCCCAGGAACGGAACGCCGTGTTCTCTTGCGTACTGAACAGACTTGATTTTGCCCTCAACGCCTCGAATTCCGAAGCCACCGGGGACGAGGATGCCGTCGAGGCCGTCAAGGTAGGACTCGACGAGCATTCCATCGACATCATCGGCCGGGATCCATTTGACATCAACTCTGACGTCGGCGGTTCGGCCGGCATGACGAAGTGCCTCAACAACGGAGAGATACGCATCAGGGAGATCGACGTATTTGCCGACGATGCCGATGGTGACCCGCCCTGCCGGGTTTCCCATGGCCTCGACCATCGTCTCCCATGCCTCAAGATTTGGGTCCGGCGCTTCGAGCTCGAGTTCTCGCAGAACGACATCGTCGAGGCCGGCTTCGTGAAGTGAGAGCGGTACGCCGTATATGTTCGGAACGTCGACGAGATTGATGACCGCATCTGTCTCGACGTCGCAGAACAGACTGATCTTGCGTGTCGCAGACTCGTCGATCGCCCGGTCTGAGCGCACGACGATGATCTCTGGTTGAATGCCGCGACTGCGGAGTTCCGCCACCGAGTGCTGGGTCGGTTTCGTCTTGAGTTCTTCCGAAGTGTTGAGGTACGGAACCAGGGTCACGTGGATGTAGCAGGTGTTTTCAACTCCGACGTCCTTTCGCACCTGACGTATCGCCTCGAGAAACGGGAGGCTCTCGATGTCGCCCACGGTCCCACCAACCTCTGTGATGACGACATCCACATCGTGCTTCTTGCCGAGCTTGCGAATGCGTGCCTTGATCTCATTGGTGATGTGAGGAATGACCTGCACGGTCGCGCCGAGGTAATCACCTCGGCGTTCCTTTCGGATTACCGACTGATAGATCGAACCAGTTGTGACGTTCGAATCCTGACTCAGGTTCTCTCCAACGAAACGTTCGTAGTGCCCAAGGTCGAGGTCGGTCTCTCCCCCATCGTCTGTGACAAACACCTCGCCGTGCTCGAAGGGATTCATCGTTCCGGGGTCGACATTGATATATGGGTCGAGTTTTTGGAGCACGACCTTCAATCCTCGTGCCTTGAGGAGGCGGCCGAGAGATGCCGAAGTGATGCCTTTGCCGAGGCTCGATGTCACCCCGCCGGTTACGAATACGTGTTTCGTCACGTATCTCCTTCGCCTCGGAAGGTCGGATGATACCAGCGCATCCGGCTGGAACGAACAACCCATGATCAGACGCAACAATCCGAGGTCAGCGCTCGATCATCTGTCGTTTTGCGTCTGCCGCCAGGGCCAGGAGCTCCTGGGCATGGTCCTTGCCCTTCTCTGACGATGTGAGACCTGCGAGCATTCTGGAGAGTTCTTCAGCACGCGCTTCGCCTTTGGACTCTGAAATGGAGGTTGTGGCGCCTGCACGCTCCACGACGTAGTGACGATCCGCAAACGCTGCAACCTGGGGCAGATGTGTGACACAGATCACCTGCTTGCCCTCGGCAAGAGATGCAAGCTTGCGACCCATTGCAAGGGCGGTGGTCCCCCCGATGCCTGTATCGATCTCATCGAATGCGACGATGTCTGCGTCAGCCCCTCCAGACGCCAGTGTCAGCGCGAGAACAAGCCGACTCAACTCGCCACCGGATGCAATCGACGCGATCGGACCAGGGACCAGGGCCGCATCGGACGCGAACAGAACCGTCGCCGCATCGGCTCCGAACCGCGACGGCGCCGAGTCGATGAGCGTGATATCCACGACGGGTGTGGCGAATCCGAGTTCCATCAAATGAGAGGTTGCGTCCGCCGCGATCCGTATGGCTGCGCTCTGTCTGGTAGCTCGCAGCTCGCTGCCCCGTAGGTGGACGTCATCCGTCATCCTCTTCAGTCTGTCGGCGATGTCGTCAGCAGACGCGAGCAACTCAACCAGCTCAGCCTCGCGCACCATCGCGTTCTTTTGGAATGTGAGGATCGCTTCGAGAGAGTCCCCGTACTTTCTCTTCAGCGACGAGAGCAGCGCAACGCGCTCTTCGGTCTGTTGCAATTCGGCAGGTTCAACTGCAAGGTCCGATGCGTACCGAGCGATCTCTGCACTGATTTCCGACACCGTCGTCAGCGAGTTGGACACCTGGGTCGCCAGATCCACGAGGGAGTCATCGAGATCTGCAGCTCCCGAAATCGCTCGAACAGCCTCGGCGATCTGGGCGCTGGCACCATCCTCTCCGAGTCGGGTGAGCGCCTTGTCGACCGCAGCGGCCAGAGCTTCGGAATTGCGAAGCCTGTTCGCCTGGTCACGGAGCAGTTGCTCATCTCCGGCTTCGAAGCCAGACTCCGAGATCTCCGAAACTTGGAACCGCACTGTTTCAAGCTCCCGGGCAAGCGGCCGCTGATCCGACCCAAGCATGTCTGCCTCGGATCGGACGGACTCGTATTCACTCCAGGCAGCGTCATACATCGTTCGCTTCTCGCGTTCGGGTCCGCTCAGTGCGTTGTCGAGCAGTCGGCGAACGCCGTTGGCCGTCGTGATCGTGTGTTGGTCGTGCTGCCCAACGATCGAGATCTGTGGGCCGATCGCGTCACGCAGAGCCGATGCCGTCGTGATGGCGCCGTCCAGGTATGCCTTGGATCTGGTCGGTGTCACAACCCTTCTCACAACCTGTTCCTCCCTGTCGAGAAAACGAGCCGAGACGTCAGCCACGTCTCCGTGGGGCCCTATGAGGCCCTTCGGTGCCTGTTCTCCGACAAGGAGCCTGAGCGCCCCGAGCATCACCGTCTTGCCGGCGCCGGTCTCACCTGTGATGACCGTCAGTCCGGGACCGGGTTCAAGGGATGCCCTGGGAATCAACCCCAGGTTCGAGACGATGATCTCCTCAAGCATGGTCGAGCCCGAAGTGTTCCCGTATGGCTTGGGGAAACGGGTGTCTCCCAAGTGTGAGGAACTCCACGGTGGCTTCGGCGCGCCGAATCGTGATCGGTTCTTCGGGCGCAACAGTGCACAGTTCCCTCCCGTCGACATTGATGCGAGCGGGTCTGTCGCCTACGACCGAGAGCGTCACGACTGCGTCCGGCGCAAGAACGATGGATCGTGTGAGAAGACTGTGTGGCGCGATCGGAGTCAGGATGAGGGCGTCGAGACTTGAATCTACGATGGGTCCACCCGCCGAAAGCGAGTACGCGGTGGAGCCGAGGGGCGACGCAACGATCATCCCATCTGTCCGATAGGTGGCCAGAGGTCTGTTGTTGACCTTCACTGCGACTTCGATGATTCGTTGGCTGATGACCTTCTCAACGACTATGTCATTGATCGCTGTGGCAGAGGCGCTGGACGTCGAGACAGAGAGAATGCTGTGGCGTCTCGTCTCGAACTCGTCCGCACCGATCACCACCGCAAGGTCTACGACTTCGTCTTCGGCGAACTCGGCGAGATACCCGACCCTGCCCACGTTGACACCGCATACCGGGATGTCGAGCTCGACAGCGATGGCAGCGGCCTCGAGAACGGTTCCGTCCCCCCCGATGGCGACAACGGCACCTGGGGCATCTCCATCGATCGCCACATGTTGCTCAGAAAGCAGTGATACGAGCCTATCGGCGGTTGCAACGGCTCTGGGGTTGTCGTCACGCACGATGAGTCTGACTTGGTTCACGGCGACTTCCCACTCAGAGTTGATTCGATCGTATCGGATGTGACGGTACCGTGCCCGCGCCTGAAGCAGGCAATGTATTCAACGTTTCCGGTGGCGCCGGTTATCGGCGATTCGATGAGACCGCCACAACCGAGTCCGATCTCTTCGAACGACGCCAGGACCTCGGTCACCACCTCTCCTCTGACAGAAGGATCGCGAACTATCCCACCTCTACCGACACGCGATCGACCCGCTTCGAACTGAGGCTTGATCAAGAGGATCCAAGTTGCGCCTTGCTCCCCGAGGTCGGCGAGCTGCTGTCGAACCGTTCTCAACGAGATGAATGACAGGTCCGCAACGATGATGTCGAACGGTGATCCGAGGGCTACCGAGTCTGCCGTTCTGATGTTGGTGTGCTCGATGACGGTCACACGCTCGTCGCTCCTGATCCGCCAATGCAACTGTCCGTGACCAACGTCCAATGCAGTTACCGTTGCTGCACCACGCTTGAGCAGGCAGTCGGTGAAACCGCCTGTGGAGGCACCGACGTCGATGGCGTTGACCCCTTTCACGTCGACATCGAAGGCATCAAGGGCGGCGCTCAGCTTCCGACCTGCCCTGCTCACGAAAGGTTCGGGGTTTGCAACGAGGTGCAAGGGTTCCTCCGGAGCGACAAGCGTCGACGCCTTCGGCTTCGTGTTGGTTCCAACGCGGACGAGACCGGCCTCGATGGCCCTCTTCGCCTCCGTCCGACTCTGGACCATCTTTCGGCGGACCAGCTCGGCGTCGAGTCTTCGACGAGTCAGGACGTGTCCTCAGCCCCAGGCGAGATCCCGGTCTGATCCAGCTCTCGCTGCAGACTCGCCGCGATGCCTTCGGCGATGTCGGGTGCGTCTGCGGGGTCGATCGATACAAGAGCGTCCAGTGCCGGTTGATCATCTGTCGTTGGTTCGGGGAATCGCTGTTCTTTCATGCGTGCATTATCCCTCATCTCGTGGTGTGTCGCAGGATTGGCCCCAGGATCCCGTTGAGATCAGCTATCGATGTAACGACGCGATCCGGTGTGAGCTGCTCAGGGACATCGCTTGGACTTGCCGTCACGCCGCTCAATGTGAGCACGGATTCCCAACCTGAAGCCAACGCGAACGCGATATCGGTCTCCGGCCTGTCCCCAACCATGATGATCCTATCCGCATGAGCTCTCTGCCTGATCAGCTCGTACATGGGTCGTTCAGGCTTCCCGCATGTGACATGGGCTCGGCCCGAAGCCTCGCCGATGGCGGCGACGATCACTCCCGTGCCCGGCACTTCGCCTTGCGGGGTTGGGAACGTGGCGTCCGTGTTCGTCGCGACGAACACCGCTCCTTGCCTGACTGCTCGGGAGGCCATTTCGATCTTGTCGTGCGTCAGGCGACTGTCAAATCCAACGACCACTGCGTCGGCGCTCTCGGTTCCGGTGACCGCGATCCCTGCTGTTCGAAGGGTGTCCACGAGCTCCAAGGACCCGATCACGAAAGCTGACTCCAGTCCGTTCACAACGAGGAATGAGGCTGCGGCCATTCCTGATGTGACGATCGACCGGGGATCAGCTTCGATGCCGACCCGGTCCCGTAGCACCGTGGCGACAGACTCCGGGGTCTTCGTGGAATTGTTGGTGGCGTACAGCAGTTGCCAACCACATCTGGTCAGCTTGGAGATCGTCTCTGCTGCACCGTCGATCGGTGAAGAACCGACATAGACGACGCCATCGAGATCGAACACGATCGTCCCGGTTGCCCTGTGCTCACATTGGCCACTCGAGGTTGTCATGAGCGAAACATCTGACATTGCTATTCGACTGTTCTCGAACGCTCCGAGAACGCTGTGACCACAGAAGCGAGGAACCTGGTTGTCGACGCGACGGAATTGGCCGAAACCCTCTCGTCCACACCATGGAACATCGCCAGCATCTCAGGAAACGAGGTCGCATCGTCGAACAATCCGACTCCGTACGCGGGAATCCCGCGTTCGCGGAAGAAGCGAGCGTCCGTCGTCACGGGCGTGAGCGTCGGTGCCAATTGCCTCGTTCCGAGGTGGATCTCCGCCGCGTCGCCGATCGCATCCCAGAGGAGGCCCCTTGCGGGAGAACTGTTCGCAGCCATGTCGAGGACAGGTTCGAGTTCGAGATCCTCGAAGAGCTCAGGGCCGAGCACCTTGCGAAGATGGTCGTCGAGATCGGCCAGTTCCTGACCGGGGAGGAGGCGAATGTCGATATCTCCCTGCGCGCTGTCAGGGATCATGTTCACCTTGGTGCCACCGTCGAGGACGTTCGGTGAGAGAGTCATGTGGGTGCATGCATGGATCCATCGCGCGAGCGTCTGGTCATCCTCAGCGACGAGGTCGATGGCTGCATCGATCTGATCCTCGTCGATGAGCATCTTTTCGAGTTCGCTTCCCAGATCGAGATAGGGAACGAAATCGACCCACGCCTCGGTGATACCAACGGGCTGATCCGCCGTCCCGATCTTTGAGAAGGCGTTCGCCAGGGTCAGCACTGCATTCGAACGTGCATAGGGCTGGCTCCCGTGGCCAGCAGTTCCCTTCACCGATGCCGTCCTCCACACGGGTCCCTTCTCTGCAACCGTGACAGGGAGTGCTTGACGTTTCGCCGTGCCGAGCGTCGGGCCTGCCACCTCGGTGAGCACGAAGTCACAGGCCACAAGTTCCCAGTGTTCCTCAACGAGATGCCTTGCTCCGTGGTTTCCTCCAGCCTCCTCATCGGCAACACATGCCAGAATGACGTCGCCGGCAGGGGCGGGAATCATCCCGTCCCTGATCCACCGGAACACAACGACCATGGCTGAAGTCACGTTCAACATGTCGACGGCACCCCTGCCCCATATGAACCCTGCGTCATCGATGCCTGAAAAGGGATCATGTGACCACTCCGCGGCATTCGCCGGAACAACGTCGAGGTGAGGGATCAAGAGAAGCGTCTGACCGTTCGGCTCGGTTCCCTCGACGCGATAAATGACAGACGCCCTCCCAGGAATGGGTTCGATGACTGTGCCGGGTTCACCGAGATATTCCTGGATGGTGCGCACAGAACGGATCTCGTGCCCGGATGTGGGATCGCCGGTGTTCACACATGCGTTCCTGATCATGGCCACCATGGGCTCTACGGCCTCGATGCCATCCGGGATGTCATGCATCGTTGTTCATCGCGGGATCTGCCGAATGCATGATGATCGAGCGAGCAGCGAATCCGTGTGACTCGTAAAAGTTCTTGGCCGAACGCTGACCGGGTCCCACGGGGGCGTCGAAATGACGAACACCTCTCTCTCTCAGGATCGTCATCGCTTCGGTGAGCATGATGTGACCGACTCCGACCCCGCGAGCATCTGGTTCCGTGTAGATGAGCCGAATGCGACCGATGGTCGACCCTTGTGCCCGTCCGAGCATTGGTTCTATGGTCGCCCAGAGAAATCCCACGACACTCTCATCGATCTGACCGGTGAGGACGAATGAGTCTGCCCGCTCGATGGCATGGAAAAGGGATAGGTCGAATCGCTCGTCGAGCCCATCGGTCATTGCCCAGATCGGCTTACGAACAGTTTGTTCGGACTCCATGTCCCTGTACAGGGCCACAAGGCGGGAGACGTCACCGTTTACGGCAGTGCGCGCGGAAACATTCATGAGGGCGAGCGTAGCCAGCGAACGTCGCTAGAAGACGCGAGGGTTTGGAGCCTTTTGTCGGAATCATCTTCCGATCGACAGCCCCCAGGACCCAGCGGACCTGCGCTATACCTTCCGGATCCTTCGGCTTGCGAATCGACTCTTGAGACCCCATCTTGTGACGAGGATGATCGCTTCGACTGCGATCATCCCATTCATCTTCGACTCACCGAAGAGTCGATCCCTGAAAGTGATGGGTACTTCGATGATCTCGAGGCCGGCCTGCTCCGTCCTCCAAGCCATTTCGACCTGAAAGCCATATCCAGCTGCCTGACAGGACGATGGATCGATCTTACGCAGCGTCGTGTCTCGGAACGCCCGAAAGCCGGCTGTGGCATCTCTCACCTTGAGACGGAGCACCATCGATGCGTATGCGTTGCCACCGCGTGAGATCGCTTCCCTGTACCAAGGCCAACCATCGGTGCTGCCGCCTGGCACATATCGTGACCCGATGGCAAGGTCCGCACCGGCTTTCACAGCATCGACAAGCCTCGGGAGGTCTGCTGGGTCATGGGAGAAGTCTGCGTCCATCTCGCAAAGTAGTTCATAGCCGAGCGCAAGTCCGTGTTCGAAACCCGCGGCATAGGCAGGGCCGATTCCGGCCTTCTCTGAGCGATGAAGAACGAGAACGCCGTCGTCAGCAGATGCGAGCGCATCGGCGATCCTGCCTGTTCCGTCTGGTGAGGCGTCGTCGACGATGAGGACGTTGTATCCAAGAACTCGTACCGCTTCGACGATCTGCTCGATGTTATCGGACTCGTTGTATGTGGGGATGATGACGAGCACGCGCATACGGAAGTGTTCCATACATTGAGTGTCGGCGCACGCGACAATCGACTTGAGCCTGGCGTCGACTGTCTACCCGTCAGGATGCGCAGTCGAGACAGATCTTCTTGCGCTTGGCAGCGAGCTGGCTCCGTCGTTTGACCAGGAAACAGCTTGTACAGACGAATTCGTCCGATGCTGCCTCGTCGACCTCGGGGGTCTCCATGGCAATCTCTGCGCGACGGATAGCCCTCATCTCTGCGGCTTCGTCGACAACGATGGCCTCATTCGACTCGTCTTCAGTGAGCATCTCGAGCTCTTCGGCCTCGAGCTCGTCGAGAGCCTGGGTTGCTTCCGGTTCAGCGCCTCCGGAATCGTCGCCGACACCGTCTGCTTTCTTGCCTTTGAGATCTTCTCTCTCTTCGAGTTCTCCGGGGGTGTCCGTGGTCATGTGCCTCTCGGTTCTAGTTCTCGGCGCGGAGCATACCGAATTCGTGCAACAGTTCAATCAGTTCCCAAGTGACAACCTCACAAGATGGTCTCGTCCCCCCGATCCGGGCGCCAGCCAACGAATGCCAGGCTGCAGTGAAGCGCTTCGGGCAACTGGGCGTGACGAGATCGGACGGACGAATCGCGCGTCTTCTCAGATCACGACATCGATCGCTCCGGGGATCACATCGACGGTCACGCTTCCCGATCCGAGTATCTCACCGTCGGCTTCAACGGGCCAGTCATCGGGAACCTCCACCCGTATCGCCGAGCCCGAATAACGCTGGACACCCCGATGGGTGAGGTGTGTTCCTCTCAGGATGCGTGGCATGATCGCAAAGGCCTGACGCCGAGGGCCGCGGAAGATCTGCAGGTCCATGTTGCCATCCGTGAGCACCGACCGTGGAGCGATGTTGAGCCCCCCACCGAAGAACTGGCCGTTTGCGACCACGACGTTTATCGCCTCACCCTCGAATCGATGCCGATCGACTGTTGCGGTGACCGGCCCACTCGCAAAGCGCCAGAGCGCTATCCAGAAGGCGGTCGTATACCTTGCGGCGCCGGCCCAGCGCGGAAGATGGCTTGCGGTGGCAGCTGAAGCTGCGGCAACCCCGAGGTTGAGAGCGTTCAGGAAGTAGGTACTCCCGAACGAACCGGTCACTCTCCCGATATCGACCGTGTACAGGTCCGGGTCAGCGAGTCGCTCAAGTCCGGGCCTTACTCCGTGCCGGTGTCCGAACGTCCGTACGAAGTCACCCCCCGAACCAGCGGGCACGATCCCGAGAACACAGCGTTCATCACCCGACGCCTCCATGAACGCGTTCAATACGATATGCGCTGTTCCATCGCCGCCGACGGAGATGAAGCGGCGGTGCCCTTTGGCATGAGCATCCGAGATGAGTCGTATGGCATCCCCCGGTGACGTCGTCTCGGTGAATGTCGCGTCAAGGCCGAGCTCTCTTGATACCGCCTCGACCTCCTCGTAGGGAGATCCCTTTCGTCCGGCAACAGGATTCACGACGCCGAACCAACTCAACGGGGGGCCCCTGCTTCTACGATTCCCCTGTCTATCAGCCTGATCGCATCCCCGGCAACGGACCCATGGACACGGAAGCCGTCCCTTATCTGGCGGAGAAGGTCAAGTAGCTGTCTGGCCGAACGGACGAAGTCACCTGCGCGAAGATCGTCCTCATCGAAGATGTCGACAAGATCGAGGCCCGAGGCCCATGCATGTATCGAATCAACGATGCCAACGTCCGGGTACCGCGTTTCGACGAGACCGGCATGCCGCTCCCTGTCGGCTATGGCGGCGGCGAGCTCACTCACCTGGGCGATCGGATCAGCGGCGAAGGGCGCACGAGGCATCGCAGAAACCTCTCCCCCCCTTGCCTGATACGTGAATATCGATGCGAGCGCACCGAACTCGGCCGGTGAGAGGTCTGCGAATACGCCGGTCCGAAGCGCTTCAGCGAGGAGCAGATCGAGTTCGTTGTACAGACGTCTGAGCGAAACCCCACGAGCGGTCAACGACCAGTTGCTGATATACCCGGTATCGCTCAACACCTTCATGAGGTTGTCGAACTCGAGACCGATGTCGTTCGTCCTTGAACGCTTGATACGGCCCTCGAGGCGTCTGATGTCGCGCTCTGCACGTTTCGCTCTCTCGGACCATTTGAGGTGCACATCGATATCGGGACATCCGAACACGCCTGTGTCTTCGTTCCTTGGGAATAGAGCGGTCGGTTCCCCCGCCGGTGCGAATTCCTCGAGAAGCGAAGCAACCTCCTTGCGATACGCAGGGTCTGTGGAACGTTGGGGCATCGGTAGCGAGATCTCACCGAGCACCATCGTCGAAGAGGGCAGATCTCGCGCCCTGATCATCTGCCGTCTTCCGCCGACGCCAGTCAGCGAGAGCTTTGGCTGGCCTCCGCCCCATGATCTGGCAAGAAGAACGAGTTCCTCACCTGCAACGTCGATAACGGTTCCGGGCAGGAGCAGTTTCGTATCAGCCTTCTTTACGACAGCCCGTGCTCCGGGATCGGTGATCTCCCAGATGTCGCCACGGTCACAGGCCGCTGCGTCGCGAAAGGTTCTCAGGTCCCCCCTTCGGTCCTCGAGGTTCATCCGAAGCTGTTCCAGCCTCTGGGCTTGGTTGAAGTTCGCAAAAGAGGCGTCCAGCATCTCGTGGGCCGTCGCCTTGTCGTATTTTGCGATCAGGTTCACTGCCATGTTGTACGAGGGCGAGAATGACGATCGCAGCGGGTTCGAACCCTTCGCGGCAATGGCGCTGACGCGGTCGAACGGAACGTAGGAGCTGAACAGAACCACCGCCGTGCCCTCGGAATCGATCCCACGCCGGCCGGCCCTCCCGGTCAACTGTGTGTAGTCGCTTGGCTTCAAGAACTCGTGGCCCTCACCGTCGAATTTCGAGAGTGAATCCAGAACCACGGTTCGTGCTGGCATGTTGATCCCGAGGGCGAGCGTTTCAGTCGCTGCAACGACCTTTACGAGCCCACGAAGAAAGAGTTCTTCGACGGTCTCCTTGAAGGCAGGGATCAGACCGGCATGATGCGATGCCGCACCGCGTTCAAGGACACCGACCCATCGTTCGTAGCCGAGGACAGTGAGGTCCTCCGAACTGAGGTGGCCGATGTGACGCTGCGCGACCGATCGAATCTCGACGCGTTCGAGGGATGTTGTGAAATCGAGACCTGCGTTCGCCACTTCTTGGGCTGTCTGGTCGCACCCCTTGCGTGAGAAGATGAAGTAGATACACGGGAGCAGTCCCTCTCGATCGAGTTTCCGAACAACAGAGACACGGCGCGGGGTCGAGAATCGCCTGTGTCGCCCCTTGGCCGACGTCAGCATCTTTGTAACGGCGCCGTTGGCACGGCCGTTCTTGCCGAAAACCGGCGCCATTGTGATCTGGTCTTCGCGATGCTTGTCGCGCCACATGTACATGGAGGTCAAAGGCACGGGGCGTTCGGTCTCGATTACCAGATCGCACCCGCCACGGCGTTGTCTCACCCAGTCCGTGAAGACTTCAGGGTTCGCAACCGTTGCGGACAGGCAGACGAGTCTCACCCGCTTCGGGAGGTGGATGATGACTTCCTCCCACACCGAGCCACGCTGACGGTCGGCCAGATAGTGGACCTCGTCAAGCACCACAAGACCGAGGTTGTCGAGTGCGTCTGATCCTTCATAGATCATGTTTCTCAGCACCTCGGTCGTCATCACGATGATCGGTGCGTCGCCGTTGATAACGTTGTCGCCAGTGAGAAGGCCGACGCTTTCGGGTCCGTGATCTGCAATCAAGTCGTTGAACTTCTGGTTTGAAAGTGCCTTGATGGGTGTTGTGTAGAAGGAACGTCGCCTCTCCCCCAACGTCAGAGCGATCGCTCCATCAGCGATGAGGGTCTTGCCTGACCCTGTTGGTGCCGTGACAACCACGGATCGGCCGGCTTGTATGGATCGCAGAGCCTCGATCTGGAAGGGGTCGGGATTGAAGGGCAGCCCCCCAAGAACCGCGTCCAACGTTGGGGGCATCACACGCTCACTTCCTGAGGATGAAACGGATGGACAGAATCGAGAGTTCGAAGAGCAGATACAACGGGCCTGCCAGCATCAGCAGCGTTATAGGGTCGCCGGAGGGCGTGATCACGGCTGCTGCCATCAGGATGATGATTACAGCCCATCGACGGTTCGAACGGAGCGTCTTACTGCTGAGGAACCCCATGGCCGCGGCGGCGAAGAGGAACACAGGGAATTCGAACGCAATCCCGAACGCAAGGATGAACCGAGTTGCGAACTTCAGGTACGCATCGATGCCGATCAAGGGTTGGAGGGACTCCCCACCGAAGTCGAGCAGGAACACGAGCCCACGCTCGAGGGCGATGTATCCAACGAAGATGCCGAGGATGAACAAGAATGCGAACACCGCTGAGAGCGGGTACGCCCACCGTTTCTCCCTCTTGGAGAGTGCCGGTGCGACGAAACGCCACAGTTGGTAGAGAACCACAGGGGATGCAAGTACGAACCCGCCGAACAGGCTCATGCGCATCACCGCAGAGAATGCATCGGTCACCTTGAAGAACGGAAGCGCATCATCTCCGACCGAGAGCGTGTATGGCTTGACGATCAGCTCGAGCATCTGCTCATGGAAGAAGAATGCGACGACCGTTCCAACCGCGACAGCCGAGACCGCCTTGAACAGCCGAGACCGCAGTTCCTCGAGATGGCCGCGGATCGCCATGCGATCGACCGTCACTCGGCGTCCCCATCGGTTGGCTCATCGCCGCCCTCCTTCGTCCTCGAAGGCATCTCCGTGATGTCTGGCTTTGAAGTGTCCGGTTTCGCCGTGTCGATGGTTCCCATGACCGTGTCGAGATCGAAGACGGTACCTGCAGCGCTCGCCAGTTCGTCCTTGGTCGCCTGGTACTCGGACTTGAGGGAACGGATCGGTGCCGTGGTCTCATCGAACTCGTTGTCGATGGCATCGGTGAAGGACCTCGTGGCCTCCCTTGCTTTGGCCATCAGCTCACCGGCCTTCCTCGATAGCTCGGGAAGACGATCGGGACCGAACACGAGCAAGGCAACGATTGCGATAATCGCGATCTCTCCAAATCCGATAGATCCCATGGCCCGATGGTAGGACAGCCGTCACCCTTCAGCTATCAGCACGCGAGAAACCACCAGCTGTGGGCTGGAGAGCGCTGCAGGGATCGAGAACTGGGAGGAGACCTCTCAGCTGGAGGCTGTCAGCCGTGAGAACCAGTCGTCATCGTCGAGCATTTCGATGAAGCGATCGATCTCTGCCTCTGTAATCGAAGGAGGAGCGAGAGTGATCTCGTAGTTGACGCCCGTTGCGAGAAGAATGCTCACGACTCTCCTCGTCGCCGGCCTCACCTGAACCGCCAGACAGCTTGGGCAGGAGAAGCGGTATGAGCCCGCATCACCTGCACCGGTGAGTTCGAGTGCGATGTCTGCGGTCGATAGCTCTACGTCTCCGCATCCTTGACATGTTGTCCTGATGGTTGTCATCGCCACTCCAGTTACCAGCGTCCATACAGACATCGGCATCTGGGTAGGTGAGTAAAGGACTATTCGTGGCATAGTCATTTCGAGGTTTGATAACGAGCGCGTATGCGCAAACGAAGGTCATCCATCGCTTGGATCACCTCGGTCCCTTCGATGTCTGACACTGCCGTGCCGAGTTTGATCAGAAGCCTCGCTGCCACCAGAGGATCCGATACGGACATCGTGATTCTCTGAGAACCGTCATCGAGTTTGTGAACATCGACCGGGTAGTACTCCCCCACCCATCCCGAGGCCGGGTCTGTGGTGAAACTCACATGGGCATCGGAATCTGATGGACTGTAGCGTACGATCCCATCGACCTCGGAGTCGTCGCGCTCGTACGTCTCGGTGAGTTCCTCGATGTGTGCGATCCTGTCGACTCTGAAAACGCGTTCCGCATCGGCGAGGCGACAGACGCCGGACAGATACCAGTTTCCGAGATTGAAGAGAACTGACCGACCCTCGACATCGCGCACGGTGCGTTCGTTGGTTGCGATGGCAACGTAGGTGATCCGCACCACGCGGCAGCGCTCGATTGCGGACTTGAGTAGCGTCACAGCTTCCGGTGTAGGGACATCGAAGTGCACGAACGATTGGGCGTCCGGTACAACAGCAGTTGTCAACTTGTTCACGGCCGATACGAGCGCGGCGGGAGCGTTGTTGGATTCGACGAAGGTCATCCCCGCAGCCAGCAATCCAAGCGCCTCGCGTGCCGTGAGGCGCAGAGGCCGCGAGAAATAGTCGGCAGCATCGATGAACACCTCATCTTCGAAGATATCGACATCGATGAGGTCGCCAGGCCCATAGCCGGGAAGCCCGGTAACGAACACCAGGTGAAGATCCTTCACAACATCAGCCTTGTTCTTGTAGCCGAAGCGGCTCACGAGATCATCGATCTGTGCGCCATTGTGCTCGATGATCCAGGGAAGCATCGACAGGATCCTCGAGAGCCGCTGTACGGTCCGGTCAGAGGTCATGCACGCACACCGACATGAAGGAGGAAGGAGTCCACCAGCTCCTGCGGCGACAGTATGACAGCCTTGTCATCGAAGCCGAGGATCCATCCGATGAAACCTGATTGTGACGTGACCGGTACTTCGAAGGTCACGGTGTCATGGTCCCGTGAAAGCTCTACAGCACCAATCGCCTGGCGTGACGCGACTTCGGCGACATCAGAGTCGAATCGAACCCTCGCGATCGGATCGCTTGTCCCCGAAGGGCGAGGCAGGTCCGGCAGCGCCTTTTTCGGTTCAAACGATGCGGGTCGATTGAACATGTCAACAGCATCGTCGACCTTGATCTCTTGCATCCGATCGACCCTGAATGCCTTGATGATGTCTGGCCGGCCTACTTCGGGTGCCAAGAGGTACCAGTGTCCGAACCGGTGGCCGAGCCCATAGGGTTCAGCGGTCCTCGGACGATCCCTGTACGTGAACAGTACGCGCTTTGCATCCGTGACGGCCTCGAAGAGATCTCCGAGGAGTTGAAGGTCATGGCCCAGATCGGCTGTGATCGCGGCGCCTGAAGACGATGCTGCGCCACCGAGCTTGAAGATTGCAGCAGCTTCCGTGGCCTGCCCCCCAAAACGAACTGCCTGAGCTGCAAGGAGGAGCGCGGATCGTTCCTCATCGGTGAAGCCGGGATCGGCTATCGCGTAATCCTCGGTCGGGACGACATAGCCGACTTCGACTTCCCAGATGTCGGTGTGGCGAAGCACGATGGGCACACCGAGGGATCTCAAGAGATCTTTGTCCCTCTCGAACGTGCGTCTGAAAGCCTCGTCTGTGGGTTGGTCGTAACCCTTGACAGTGTTCCGGATCTCCTCGGCGGTCACCGGCCTTCCAACCGTGAGAAGGAATGCGAGGAGATTCAGGATACGTTCAATGACCTTCTGCATCTCTGTCAGCGTATAGGGCGCTGTGTCGGTGTGGAAGAACTGTCACAGACTTTCGATGAGACGATCGACGCGTTCGTCGTACGCCTTGAACGGATCCTTGCAGAGCACGGTTCGCTGGGCCTGATCATTGAGCTTGAGGTGAACCCAGTCGACAGTGAAATCCCGACGCTTCGCTTTTGCGGCCTTGATGAATTCACCCCGGAGCCGGGCGCGCGTCGTAGCTGGTGGATGAATCATCGCATCATTGATCGCATCTTCGGTGACGATCCTATCCATCAAACCCGCGTTCTGCATCTTGTAGTAGAGGCCGCGTCCGCGATTGACATCGTGGTAATTGAGGTCGATGAGTGCAAGTCTTGGAGAGGACAGGGGAAGATCGTGCTTGAGCATGTACCGATCCATGAGGTGATGCTTTGCAACCCAGTCGACCTCCCTATGGAGAGTCATCGGGTCCTTCTCGAGACCAGTGAGCAAGTGCTCCCACATCGAGATCGCCCGTTCGATCTCGGGCGCCACCCCTGAGACGCGCGCATACCTCATGATCCGTTCGAGGTACTCCCACTGGATGTCAAGTGCAGAGAGTTCTCGGCCATTCGCAAGCCGGATTCGACGCCTGCATGTGACATCGTGGCTGATCTCCCGGATCGCCCTGATCGGGTTCTCGAGAGTCAGATCTCGAAACACAACCTCGTCTTCAAGCATCTGGAGGAGCGCAACGGTCGCTCCGACCTTGACGTATGTTGCATACTCGGACATGTTCGAGTCGCCCGCGATCACATGTAGGCGCCTGTAGCGCTCAGCGTCTGCGTGTGGTTCGTCCCTGGTGTTGATGATCGGCCTTGATCGTGTCGTCGCCGATGAACTGCCCTCCCATATGTGTTCGGCGCGCTGAGCGAGGCTGTAGACGGTTCCGCGAGCCGTGTTGAGCAGTTTCCCTGCGCCGGCCCAGATCTGTCTCGTGACGAGATAGGGAATCAATGTGTCAATGGTCCGCTGAAAGTCTGCCTGGCGCCTGATGAGGTAGTTCTCGTGGCAACCGTACGAGTTCCCTGCCGAATCCGTGTTGTTCCGATACAGGTAGATGTCCCCCCTGATCCCCTCCTCAGCCAGTCGCCGCTCCGCGGACTCCACGAGTCCTTCAAGGATGCGTTCTCCCGCCTTGTCGTGGGCAACAACGTCATAGAGGCTGTCGCACTCAGGTGTTGCATATTCGGGATGGCTGCCTACATCGAGATAGAGTCGCGACCCGTTCTCGAGGAAGACGTTCGATGAACGCCCCCACGACACCACACGACGAAAGAGATAGCGAGCTACCTCGTCAGGCGAGAGTCGCCGCTGTCCGCGCAGGACACAGGTGACCCCGTACTCGTTCTCGATACCAAAAATCCGTCGTTGCACGATTTCAGCGTACAACACGAACCTGTATCTTGATTCCTTGCCATCTACGAATCTGTGGCGGAATCGAATTCATCGATCGTGAGTCTGCGGAAGGTCCGTCTCTCCCCCGCCCGGTCGAGGAACCCAGTCTCCCACGCGGTGGATTCGATTTGACGATCCTCCGCATGCTCGATGGAGGTGGTCGCAAGCCGTACGGCCTCGGTCAGCGAGAGATCCGCCTGCCAAAAACCCCTGACAGACTCAGCAATGGTGTCCTCGCCTGCCCCAAGTACGGTGAATCTTTCAGCGTCTCGCAGCGTGCCGTCGAACTGCACGCGGAACAGCTTGTCCGAACTCACATCGACGCCGAGTTCTGCCACGATGATGTCGACTTCATAAGGTTTGACCTCATGGCTGAAGATCTGTCCGAGAGTCTGGCTGTATGCGTTTGCGAGGCTCTTGCCTGTTACGTCGCCTCGCGCATAGGAGAAACCCTTCAGATCGGCGAAACGGACTCCCGCTACACGAAGGGTCTCGAACTCGTTGAAACGTCCTACCCCTGCAAACGCGATCCGGTCGTATATCTCCCCGATCTTACGTAGCGATGGTGAAGAGTTCTCGCCTATCAGCAGTGTCCCGATGTCGAGCTGCAGGACGATGATCGGCCTTCCGCGCCCAATACCCTTCTTTGCGAAGTCCGCACGGTCCTTGACCAGCTGCTCTGGAGGTACATAGAACGGTACGGTCACGGTCGCCCCTCGAGGACGGCTGCCGCTATCGGTGCCAACTCGGTGTCGGAAACCTCCTCGACACCGTCACTCGTCACCGTCATGATGTTCGGATAGATGTTCCGCTTGAGGTCTGGGCCTCCGGTCGCGGCATCCTCCTCTGCAGCCGATACCAGCGCTTCGACGGCCATCGACAGTGCGGCGGCGCGGTCGAGGCCCGCTTCCCACTCTGACTTCATGAACGATTTCGCCTCGCTACCTCCAGACCCTGTCGCCGCATAGGTGAGCTCGTCATAGCGGCCCCCCACGACATCGAAGGAGAACAACCGCCCGGCTTCATCGGTCTCGTCGTAGCCGCAGAAGAGAGGGATCACGATGAGACCCTGAAATGCAAGCGATAGATTCCCCCTGATCATCCGTGCGAGGAAGTTGGCTTTTCCTTCGAGGCTCAGCCGTGATCCCTCGATCTTCTCGTAGTGTTCGAGCTCCGTTTGGAAGAGCTTGATCAGTTCCACTGCCATCCCAGCTGTTCCCGAGATCGCCACAGCAGAGTACTCATCGGCTGGATAGACCTTTCGAACGCGCCGATGCGCTATCACGTTTCCTGCGGTTGCTCGGCGATCGCCAGCCATGAGCACGCCATCGGACCAGGTCAGTGCGAGGACTGTCGTCGCTTCAGGCAACACGTCCTTCGGGGCGGAGTCGAATTGCCAAGTGGGTGCGAGCCCACGATGTTCGAGAACCGACATGAACGAGCCGTCAACGATCGGTTCACCGATTCGAAGAGGGCCGATTCCGACCCTCCCGGCGTTCACTCGCCGCCCTTCTGGACGTAATTCTTGACGAACTCCTCTGCGTTCTCTTCGAGAACCGTATCGATCTCGTCGAGCAGTTCGTCGATCTTCTCTGCAACTTCCTCGCCCCTGGCGGCTGACGCGTCCTGAGATTCCTCCTGCTGCACCCGGTTTGTTCTCGATCGTCTCTCACGTTCAGTCATCTGCATCTCCGAGGTTGCCGATCAGGGTGGCCGCGTCCGGGCTCGCAGCCAATAGCTCTTCGACGAGGGCCTTCGACCCTCGAAGTGGTTCCATCATAGGGACTCGAACAAGGGACGAGCGACCGATATCGAACACGAGCGAATCCCAGTTCGCGGCAACGACCTCGTCAGGATATCGTTTCAGACACTCACCCCTGAACCATGCTCGAGTCCCGGGTGGCGGCGACGAAACCGCTGCCTCGACGTCTTCGTCCGTGAACAATCGCCTGATTCTCCCTTTCGCTACGAGCATGTGGTACAGACCGCGGGATGGATCGATATCGTGATATTGAAGGTCGAGGAGAGAGAACTTCGGATCGGACCAATCGAGGCCGTCGCGTTCGCGGTACGCATCCATGATCGAGAGCTTCGCCGCCCAATCCAAACGGTCTGCAACCGTTTCGTAACCATGTGCGAGATCTTCGAGAAGTGCTCGCCACTCCAACAGCACATGTTTGTAGGCTGGTGCGAGGTCAGAAGCGCCTACGTATCCTTCGAGGTGTGTCAGATACCGCCACTGCAACTCCATCGCGGTCGTGTGCTCACCATCGGCCAATGCAATGGACGCACCACCCGAGATGTCATGGGAGACCCGCGTGACAGCTTCAACGGGCCTCGCGAGACGAAACGGTTCTCCGAGGGCCTGATCCGAGAGAGCCAGGAGCATCAGCGACGTGGAACCGAGCTTGACGAACGTCTGGACCTCAGACATCGTCGCGTCGCCAAATATGACGTGCAATCTTCTGTACTTTGCCGGGTCGGCGTGGGGCTCGTCACGGGTGTTCACGATGGGACGCTTGAGCGTCGTTTCCAAGCCGACTTCCTCCTCGAAGAAGTCTCCACGTTGAGTGAGTTGATAAGGGACTGCAGGTCGTCCATGCTCCGATCCGACCTTCCCCGAACCAGTCAGGATCTGTCTCGAGACGAGGAATGGGGTCATGTGGTGGACGATCTCGCCGAATGGCACCGATCTCGGCACGAGATAGTTTTCATGTGCTCCGTAGGAATTTCCCTTGCGGTCTGAGTTGTTCTTGTGGATCAGCATCCGCTTGCCATCTCGGAGAGATTCGTTCACACGCCTGGCTGCCCTGTGCATGATCAGTTCGCCAGCCTTGTCGTACAAGGTTGCTTCGAGTGGATCGGCGCATTCCGGTGTGGAGTATTCGGGATGGGCGTGGTCAACGTAGAGACGCGCGCCATTGTGAAGCACCGCATTCACCAACCCCGAATCCGTTTCATCGATCGGTGCCTCGCGTATCGAGAACCCTCTGGCATCACGCCCAGGCGTCTCATCGTCGTAAGACCACCTGATGCGGTCGGCTCCCTGATCGTGGGCATTGACGATCGCGGCCGAAGCGGCCACGGGATTGAAGGAAGGATCATTCGTAATCGTGATCCCATACTCGACCTCTGTGCCAAGAACCTGAGGTTCAGTCATGATCAGAGATACTGGCCGGGCGAGACGGCTTCGATCGAGCGTTGCTCACCGTCTCCCTCGATGAGCGTTCGCACATACACGATTCTTTCGCCCTTCTTGCCGGAAATACGTGCCCAGTCATCAGGATTCGTCGTGTTCGGCAGGTCCTCATGTTCCCGGAATTCCTGTTGCACTGCGGCGAGGAGATCCTGCAGTTTCAAACCCGAGGTGCCGTTTATGATCTCGCGCTTGATCGCGTCCTTCTTCGCCCTGCGCACGATGTTTTCGATCATCGCTCCAGATGCGAAGTCCTTGAAATAGAGCTCTTCGCGATCCCCATTGGCGTAGGTGACCTCAAGAAAGCGATTCTGTGGACCTTCGGCGTACATGGCATCTGTTGTCCTTTCGATCGCATCGCTGAGAAAGTGGTCAATGGATCCGAACGACTCGATTTCGGAATCGTCGTATGGAAGGCCCTTGATGAGATAGATGGCGAAGATCTTGCGGGCTGCGTTCTTGTCCGGTCTCTCGATCTTGATCTTCACGTCGAGCCTGCCAGGTCTGAGGATCGCTGGATCGATGAGGTCTTCCCTGTTCGAAGCACCGATGACGATGACGTTCTTGAGAGACTCAACACCGTCGAGTTCGCTGAGCAGCTGTGGGACGATCGTTGATTCGACGTCGGAGGACACCCCGGTTCCGCGAGTCCGGAAAAGTGAGTCCATCTCGTCGAAGAACACGATGACCGGTACGCCCTCATCCGACTTCTCTTTCGCCCGCTGGAATATCAAACGGATCTGACGTTCCGTCTCCCCAACGTACTTGTTGAGGAGTTCGGGTCCCTTGATGTTCAAGAAGTATGAGCGCGTGTCGACCGAGCCGGTGGTCTTCGCAACGGTCTTTGCAAGAGAATTCGCCACGGCTTTGGCGATGAGAGTCTTGCCGCATCCGGGAGGTCCATAGAGCAGGACACCCTTTGGAGCCTGCAGACTGTACATCTTAAAGCGTTCGCGATGGAGGTACGGAAGCTCGACAGCGTCCTGGATGGTCTCGATCTGGGAGTCGAGGCCACCGATATCCGTGTATGTGATGTCGGGAACCTCTTCGAGGATCAACTCCTCGACTTCGGGTCGAGCGAGTTTCTCAAGGACGATGCCCGTCTTCGCTTCGAGCCTGACGAGATCGCCCGTTCGCAGATACTCCTCGTGCACCGGGGCTCCGCGGGTTACGACACGCTCCTCATCGCCCTTTCCAAGTACGACCAGACGATCATCTCCAAGGAGCTCCTTGATGGTTGCGATGTCTCCTATGTCTTCGAAGTCACGAACATCGACGATGTTGAATGCTTCATTCAGGATGACTTCCTGGCCGCGCTCAAGCGCCTTGATTTCGACTGTTGGCTCGACTGCAACCCTGAGCTTTCGACCAGAAGCGAGCACGTCTACCGTTCCGTCCGTGTTGACGCCTATGACCGTCCCGAAGGGATTTGGGGGTGCAGTCAGTTTCTCGACTTCGTCGCGCAGGAGCGCAAGTTGCTCGCGTGTCTCGGTCAGCGCTGTCGCTAGCTTCTCATTCTGGTTCGTGGCTTGCGCGAGTTGATTACGAACGTCCAGAAGGCGCTCTTCGAGGAGGCGGACACGACGTGGCGCGTCATGGAGCCTGCGCCGCAGCACGGCGATCTCCTCTTCGAGCATCAGAATCGTCGGCCGATTGTCCGACGGCTCTGTCTCTGACATCTCGACCTCCTCAACTGGTCGATCCTCGATCTTCCCTTGATCGAGTGTAGGACACGGTTCTGTCAATATCGGACGTTGTGGCGCTAGATTAAGCCGGGCGTTCATTCCGGTGAGCCCAACGAGAACTCTCACAAAGGAAAGAAAATGAAGGTCTGGATCGATCAGGATCTTTGTACCGGCGACGGACTCTGCGAAGAGATCGCGCCAGACGTGTTCGTGCTGCTCGATGACGGGCTCGCCTACGTGAAAGAAGGCGACAAGATTTTCGCCGAATCAGAGGGCAACGCCGAAGGCGCGAAGGGAATCGCCAGCTTCCCTGATGATCAGATGGATCTGGTCGTTGAGTCCGCCGAGGAGTGCCCAGGCGAATGTATCTACATCGAGCCATGAATCGGGATCAGCTGACGGTTCGTGGTTGACAGCTCAGCCGGTCACATCCTTGATCTTCAAACCAGAGTGCGGTTCCGTTCGCCACTGCCTATCGCCAGTCGTTTCCGCGAGACGGTGAGAAAACCCGTGTGGCCGACCATGCGATGATCGGGTCTCACGCTCCGACCGTCGATGGTCCAGCTTCTCATCATGATCTCGAATGTCGCTGAGCCGCTGAAGGACCTCGAGTCCGACAAAGCCGCTCTCACCTGTTGAACCTGTGGGACGGTGGGAAGGTAGCACGCAAAGCCTCCGCCCCCTGCAAGCACATCTGCAGCGATCGGAACACAGTGCCACGGTTCGGGGATGTCGAGCACGATCCGGTCAGGTCTCACTCCGGCGAGAAAATCCTCAACCTCGCCGATCATCAGTTCTACATTGTCCGGCACAGCTCCAAGGAACGACTCGATGAGATGCCTTGCGTGTCTTGCATGGTCCTCGCGTCGCTCGACGCTGATGACCCTTCCTTCGCGGCCGACCGCCCTGGACAGGGCGAGAGTCAACGCTCCCGATCCGGTCCCGGCTTCGACAACGAAGCACCCCGGCGCGATGTCTGCCCAGGTGATCAGTGCACCGACGTCCTTCGGATACATGACGGCTGCGCCGCGTTTCATTCGCAGAACATGATCGGCGAGCCTGGGCCGCACCGCAACCAGCGCTTCGCCCCTGGAGGACCGGATCGTGGACCCTTCGGGGAACCCGATGATCTCAGTGTGGGGAACCGTCCCCTTGTCGAACTGGAAGGTCTTGGATGAATCGAGGTTCAGCAGGTATTCGCGATCCTTCGTGTCAGAGAGCAGGCATGCCTCACCCTCGACGAAGACGTCCCCTGTCCTTGTCATCCAAGGGTCGGCAGCAACGCGGCCATGAGTGTGAGGACCATCATCGCTACAACCACCCATATGACGATGCGTACCCAGTTCTGGTTTCCGCCGAACACTTTCAGCCTCCAATGGGTGCGTCGTGGATGATGCTTCTGCCTCGGTACACCTTGATCCTCGTGCTCGTACCCGGCTTGATCGTGCCTCGATAGAGAACCTTCCTGCGTCCGCTCCTCTTAAGGATGAGTCCGGCTCCGACGAGGCCAATTCCAATGACGGTCTGGGTCGCGCTGCGTGGTCGCCCTGCTGTGGCTGTCATCCACCCGAATCGGGTCAATGGATGTAAGCGGCTCCACCACCAGCGACGAACGATGTATCGGAACGAATTCGTCACGTGTTGTAGACCTCGACGCGGATGCTCGAACGTCTCGAGCGCCAGACTGCCAGAGCTATGAGGCCGAAGACAACGACGCCTGCCACGACGGCGACTGTCATCATGTTCGACTTTGCCTCCTCTTCGATCTCGATGACGACGCCCTCGATCTCGCTGAGCTTCGCTTCGAGGTCAGCCTTTTGAACGGTCATGACTGGTCTCCTGGTGTGAGTGGCTTCTGTGCAGCATCGTGGACGCCTCTGTCCGGGACGAGCTTGACCAGGATCGCGATGAATCCGATCAGCCCGAAGGCGAACAGCACGTAGCCAAGCGCCTCCCAATACGCCCCCTTTGGCAACACGCCGATGAGCGCTCGCAGCCCGGCAACTGACAAAAGGACGAGTGCGACAGCCCATAGGGCCGCCGCGCCGATCGAGTAGCCTGCAAAGCGTCCGAGCCTCTTGGCAGGCTCCACCGTCTCCTGGAGCAGGTACTCCTTGGCGAGTTCGATGAATTCGCTCGTGAGTCTGGGTATGTCTTGTATCTGGGCCATGATCCCCACTGTCGACCCCGTCAGGCTAACGGACCACATGTCGTTCCGGGCCAGCGGGCAGAGAAAGGTATATCAAGCCAGGAGTCTGTCGGTGAGTTCCTGTCCGGGCGTCTCCGTGCCATCGGCGTCATCTGGCAGCACCCGTTCACAGGACGCAGTCTGGACTGCGTTGACGCGGAGGACACGCCCAGGGACGCCGATGGCCGGGCAGACATGGCATCCATTTCTGCGACAGACCGCTAGGATGTGGCTTCGTGGAAACCGTCACACCGGGGGGAATCCTGCCCCACGAAGGGCATCTGAAGGCGAAGCGAAATCTGATCCCGCTCGTCGGTGGTCAGGCTGTTTCGTTGTTCGGCGATTACATCGCTTTCTTCACGCTGCCGATGTTCGTGCTCTCACTCACGGGAGACGCCTTCGATCTTGGTCTCACGGCAGCGGCTGAGACGCTTCCGATGCTCATGTTCGGCCTTGCCGCCGGTGTATTTCTCGATCGAAGACGCAGGCTCGGAACAACGCTCATCGGCGCTGACCTGATTCGTGCAGGAGCGTTCTTCTTTCTCGCTGTTGGATCATATGGCGGGTGGATCAACGAGTACATCGTGTTCGCGGTCGCGTTCCTGGCAGGGTCAATGGCGGTGCTCTTCGATTCGGGGCTCCAGTCCTACATGACCCGATCGCTTCTCGAAGAGGATCTCGTGAGGGCGAATGCCCAACTCGGTATCGCGAGAACCCTCGCACTCAGCGCCGCGCCGCTCGTCGGTGGCATCATCATCGCCCTTGCCGGTGGATTCGCACTCGCGTTCGGTCTCAACGCCGCAACGTTCGTGGTTTCCGCTGCCCTTCTTGGATTCGTGCGTCCCATCAAACAGGTATCACCACCCGAACGTGAGCGTTTCAGTGTGGCGATCCGGTCGGGGCTCAAGATTCTCTTTGCAGATGACAGGCTGAAGTGGGGAACGTTGGGTGGGACTGTCACGAACCTCGTCTTCCAGCCCCTCGAGATCCTCCTCGTTTTCTTCGTCGCCACCGAGGTTCTCGGCAAGGACGTATCCCAGGGTTCGACTCTCGCCTCGAGTGGACCCGAGATCGCCATGTTCTTTGCCGCACAGGCCGCGATCGGATCCATCGGCGTCGCCTTTGCAGGTCGAGTCGCGAGGCGCATAGCTCTCGGAACGATGTACGTGATCGGGCTTGCCATGCTTGGTTCTGGCTTTCTCGCGGTGGCGCTCATGGGAAATTGGCTTGCCATAATTCCCGCGGGAATCGCAATAACCGGTGTCACATGGGTGAACGTTGCCCTCGTGACGATGCGCCAACAGCTCGCACCCCCGGAACACATGGGAAGGGTCATCGCCGCATCACGCACCTTCGCCTGGGCAGGTCTTCCGATCGGAGCTGCGGTCGGAGGAGCACTCGCCGGAGTGGTGGGAGTCGTTCCCGTCTACATCGGCGGTTCGACAGCGGTGATCGTCGTGGCGTTCCTTCTGATGTCGACTGCGCTCTACAAGGATCCTGTGATGGCGGGGGACGGTAGACCGTAGACAGCCCGCTCACCATCCGGTTTCCGGAATGGGGTTTCGATTCCGATCAGAACCGCCTCTTTCCGAACTTGATCTTCTTCTTGACGCCTCGTCGAGAACTCACCATCCAGCCAAGGGCGAACCCGAAGAGAGTTGCGATGATGATCCAGACGATGATCTGACTTGCGACGTAGCTCAAGACGTGCCCTCCAGGGCAGTGAATTCGATTCGGCGGTTTCGAGCGCGCCCCTCCTTTGTGGAGTTGCTCTCTTTCGGCTGGGATTCACCGTAGCCGATCACGTCGAATCGCTCCCTTGATTCGCCGCTTGCCATGAGATATTCGAGAACAGCGTTGGCCCGATCCAGGGACAACTGGTGGTTGTCACTTTCGGAGCCTCGATCATCGGTATGCCCAGCGACGTTGACACGCACTTCTGGCGCCTGTCTCAAGGCATCGAGGATCTCGTCGAGCAATTCCGTCCCCTTGTCCGTCAACTCGTAGCTCTTGGTTTGGAACTCGACGACCTTGCCCTCGATGAGTTCATCGAGGTTGACCTGCAATTCCTCGATCTCCTCCACCGAGGGTCCGAGGTCGAGCCACCGAATCGCAGGATTCGCCTTGAAGCCCATATCGACAGCCGTGTCGGCGACCCTTGCGTTGAGCTCATTGCGAAGGTCCTTGTCCTCGACCTCTCCGGAGACCACGAGCAGCTCTCCGGTCGGATCGACGATCAGCCTGCCAGAAGGCAACGATGGGGTGATGCCTTTGAGGAGCGCCAGAGTCGATCCAAGCCACCCTGAATCCTCCTGCAGGCCCTCGAGGACCGTCAGATCCTCGAGGTCAAGAGTCGGAAACGTGTCGGCCAGCGTTTCAGATACGAGCGTCCTGCGATCCTGGGACGAGACCGTGCCCGTGACGGTTGCTGTTTCACCAACCCAGTCGATCTCCATGGCGTCGCCGGTGATCACGATCTCTTCGAACTCTCCCGCAAAGACGGGCCAGAGCTTTCCTTCGACCGAACGCACGCCGCCGAGCGCAGCGACAGCGAAGAACGCCTCGTCCTCGGATTGCTCCGTCGTGATCGATCCAGAGAGAAGTATCGTCGCCCCCGTTGCCTCGACTTCGACATCGTAGAATCCAGCGTCCTCAAGCGATCGCAACGAACGGGCTTCGAGGTTCGCCTCTATGTTCTGGGTCCCGAAATACACGGCGGCGAACGACAACGCGACAAACGCAGTGAGCGAGATCACCAAGAATGTCCTGCCAGACGTGATCGTATCGTCCTCTGGCTCATCCCTGAACGAAGGCGGTCGAGATGAACCACCGGTGTACCGGTCAACATCTGCAATGGTCCGTCTCCGCTTTCTGGCCATGTCACCCCTCCATCGTCAGCGCAATGTTACAGATGAATCCCGGTACCGCTCCAATGAGTCCGGTCGCATGACTGGCGCAAGCCGACGCACGAATCAGGAGGCTTCCTCGACCGCAGACTCGGTACCGTTCGTGTCGAACACCGCCGCAAGCGCTGGTGAACGCGCTGCTCCGTTCTTGATCATGCCCACGACCGCTGCCTGGAGCGATCGCACCTTCTCGACGAGATCCGCGTGTTCGGACTCAAGCGTTGATCTGATGTCTGAGGACTCCCGTTGTGCCGCGGCGATGCGGATCGCGGCCTCATGGCGGGCGGCATCGATGGTCTCTTGCGCTCGGCGCTCAGATTCTTCAACCGCCCTGCGTCCCCGTTCTGCTGCGTCGGCTTCGAGCTGGGTCGACTCTCCCCTCGCTCGCTCTTCGATGGAAGATGCTTCTCTCGTCGCACTTTCGAGGCGCTCCTTGGCCTGAAGCAGGATCGCGGCACTCTCCTCCTGGGCCCTTTGAGCTTCCGCTTTCGGTATTTCAACCAACTGGGTTGCTTCAGATCTTGCGTCCGTGATCATCTGTTGCGCTCGTTCCTGGGCTTCGTCAAGAAGTTGCTGTTTCGATTCCGCAGCCGCAAGGAATGCAGCTTCAAGGTTGCCCTCTGCTTCGTGCGGCGCCTGGATCTTTCGCTCGAGGGCGTTCGCTCGGACGCCCTCACGCCTGAGTTCAGCCTCGAGCTCGGCCACCTCGTCGGCGATCCTCTTGAGGTAGCGCATCACCTCGTCTGGATCGAAGCCCTTACGGCTGCGCGTGAATTCCTTGCCCCGGATCTGGTCTGTGAGTGATTGCATCGGTGACCTCTCTCATGATCACCCTCCAACCGCGTCCTGAAGTCACCGTACGATGAATAGAGGCCGTGGCCAAGAGCGTACTGAGAGTGTGAATCGGCAGAAGGCAGCGATCTCTTTAGTCCATCCCGAACCTACTGCTGACTTCTGTCCCTGTGCTTGAGCTACCGTTTGGGTCGTGTGGATCCAGGTGACGGCAGCTATCGGCGAATCGGACTGCGAGACCATCGGCAGGGGACTCCTCGCCCAGCCCGTGAACGCTGTATCGAGCCTTGCCTATGTCGTGGTCGGTGTGATCGTCCTGTATTCGGTCTTTCGATCTGAGGAAGAGGAACGAACTGTCCGATCTGTCTTCGGAAGCCTTCTCATCGCGACCGGTATCGGGAGCCTGCTGTTCCATGGTCCTCAGGGGCCGGCAAGTCGCGTGATCCATGACTCGACATTCATACTCACGGTGCTCTTCATCGCACTGACGAATCTCGCAGGACTCTTCGGGTTGTCACGCAGGGTCCAATGGGCTGTGTTCTCCTTGACCGGCGCTTTGACGATCGTCACACTTGGCTTGACGCCATCGAGCACGAACCTACTCGCAGGGGCGTCCGTCGTGCTGCTGATCGCGGGCGATGCCCTCGGTCACCGGGCAGGTGCGATTCGCATGCGGTGGTGGGCAGCCAGCGTGACGGCGATGGCCATGGCGATGGTGCTGTTCATCGTCGGGAGGACCGGTGGACCGTTGTGCGACTCAGCTTCCCTGTTTCAAGGTCATGCACTTTGGCATGTTCTATCGGCCGGCGCACTCTGGGCATACTTCGAATCGACCGTACGGGTACGAGCAAGCATCGCTGAGGATGTTTCGTGATCACTCTCCCGTCCATGGCGGATGTCCGAGCAGCCGCAGATCGGATTGAATCCCACACCCACAGGACACCCGTATTCACGTCCAGGTACCTTGACGCCCGCACAGGGTCAGCTGTCTTTCTCAAGGCGGAGAACCTTCAGAAGATCGGCGCTTTCAAGGCACGGGGTGCCACGAACGCAATCCTCTCCCTCAGCGAGGATGACGCCGCGAGGGGTGTCGTTACCCACTCATCGGGCAATCATGGGCAGGCTGTGGCGTATGCGTGCTCGCTCCGGAACATCGCTGCCATTGTCGTGATGCCCGAGCACGCACCTGCGGTGAAGGTCGACGCAGTGAGGGGATACGGGGCGAGGGTCGTGTTCTCCACGCAGGCCGAGCGAGCCCAGACGGTCTTCAGACTGATCGACGAACACGGTTACACCGAGGTACATCCATTCGACAACGCTGCGGTCATCGCCGGTCAGGCAACGGCGACCCTCGAGTTGGTGGATGAGGTTCACGACCTCGATCTGGTGCTTGCACCGATCGGTGGCGGTGGTCTTCTCTCGGGCGCATCGATCGTTGGAACCGAGTACGAGGTGGATGTGATCGGAGCGGAACCCGAGGTGGTGGACGATTCGTATCGATCTCTTCGTGACGGGGTCAGGTATCCGGCCACCGGAGCCATGAGCGTGGGAGATGGTTTATTGGTGGGTATCGGCGTCATCCCTTTCGCGATTCTCTCCCAAGCCAATCGATCCGTGGTGACGGTCACCGAGGATGAGATCATCGAAGCCGTGGAAACCCTTGCTCAGCGCACGAAGCTCGTGGTGGAACCGTCCGGGGCAACAGCCGTGGCAGCGCTCATCAGTCACGCCCCGCTTTTTGCCGACAAACGCGTCGGCGTCATCCTCTCGGGCGGAAACGTGTAGGAAGAAGAAGTTTACGGTCTACGGTTTACGGAGGGTTCCGACCGTGGACCGTAAACCGTAAACCTCCTCACCGTAAACCTCCTACAACACGGTTGACAGTCCCGTGAGGGCCGCTCCGTACGTGCTGCGTGCCTCCGCGAGGTTCCTCGACGCTCGTACCTCGCGTTCCCTGGCGTCCTGAAGGGCAACTTCACCAACGTCGACGCTGGCTTCAACCGAGCGATAGCCCATACGGGCCTCGGCGCGATCGTCCACGGACCGTCTTACAGAACGCATGGATGCAACGACGGTGCTTGCCGCCTTGGCCGTCCTCTGGTCGGGTGCGGCGGCCTCGACAGCGTAGAGACTGTCGCTCGCCCTCCCGATTCGTGTGTCAAGCTGTGCCCAGGTCTCGGACAGGGAAGTTCCCGCGGTTGCACCGACTGCTGACGTCTTGTCGTAGGTCGCGTTTCCGCGCCAAATCGCCAGATCCTCAGACATGGCATCGAATAGCCAGCGTGCATCGGCGTAGCCTTTGTGCGCGTAGTCCTTCCACGTCGTTGGGGCGGGAGCGACAATGAGCTTCTTCTTTGACCCTCTCGAGACGAACGCGATGATGAGAATGAGGAACGCGCTGAGTACGACGAGGAGAAGCCACCAGGGAGTCTCGTCTGCATCGTCGCTGTCTGGCACCGTGGTATCCGGCGCCTGGGATGTATCTGGCGAGGATGTGTCCGGAGCCTCGGTGGTATCCGGTGCTTCGGTTGAGGGAGCGGCATCGCCCGGATCAGAGGTCAGTGTGAGGGTGCCGCCACCATCGTCGAGGCCGCATGAAGCAAGCACGAGCAGAGCGGCGATGGAAACAAGGAAGGTTCGGACTTGCATGTGATCCCCTCACGTTGTGGTCGAGTTTTGCAGCCTACCCCTGACCATCGTGGATTCCGCTAGAGTTGCACGACGTCGAGCAGGGCACGGACATGGACTTCTGGAGTTCCTTTTTCATATTGGCGATCTGGATCCCACTGCTCTTGTTGTGGGGTTTTGCCCTCGTTGATCTCTTCGCTTCCAGTCATTCAGGTCTCGCGAAGGCTCTCTGGACGATCGCGATCATCTTCCTTCCCGTACTCGGCGTGATCCTGTACTTTGCGCTTCGTCCTTCGGATGCCGATTACAACGCCGGTTCGGCTGTACAGGTCGGTCCTTCGGACGCTGACGACCTTGCACGACTTGCGGACATGAATCGACGTGGAGTACTCGAAGACGAGGATTTCGCCCGCATCGTCACGACGATGTACCGCGAGCACTAGATCTGGCCGGGGGTCCAGTCGCGCAGGTCAAAGATCTTGCGGGTTGCGACGACGTCCGCTAGGACATCTTCGGGGATCCGGGCAACCGTTCCCGCGATTTCAACCTCTGAGGCAGCCGTGGCGACAGGTCTGCCTTCGGAGAGATCACATACTTCCTTGGCGCGGGCAGAGAGCTCCGCGGTGCCGACCCTACGTGCGAGGTCGATGATGGATTCCTTGGGGAGCCCGAGGAGTGGACGCAGGATCGGTGTCTCTGCAGACTTCGACACAGCAACGAGATGTGGCAGTGTCTGACTGGAGACCTGACCAAGGGCATCTCCGGTGACAAGAGCCGTGATACCGGCATCCTGAGCGATCTCGCTCGCAGCGCTTGCCATCATGACCTTCAAACCGACTTGTCGCATCCTCGAGTCGACGTGCTCGAACAACGCGTCCTTGACCGGCTGAAACTCGACGAGGTGGACGACCGGCTCTGTCCCATGACCCCACCGCGTCCACAACTCTCGAGCAACGGCAATGGCATGGTCAGATTGGGCGCAGTCCAGTGAGAAGTGGACGAAATCAACGGGACACCCTCTTGACATCAACATCCACGCAGCCACCACGGAGTCGAAGCCACCTGAAACGAGACAGAGCACTCGGTCCTGGGTCCCGAGCGGCAGGCCGCCTGCGGCTCTTTGGTGGTCGGTCACAAGGAAAGCGCGTTGATCAAGTACTGTCACATGAACCTCGACCTCTGGGTTCGTCAGTTCTACTCCCGCTGATCTGGGGTAGAGCTCTGCACCGATGAGGCGCGCAAGGTCCATGGAGCTCCATTCGTGGGTTCCACGACGCTTGACCCGTGCTGCAAAGGTGTGCCCGGCGACCTCATCTGCGGTGAGCTCCGCAACCGCCTTCGCGAGATCCTCGACAGCCTCGAACGCGACGTAACGCACGGTATCGACAGATGACAGACCGAACACCGAGAGCGCAGCAGACCTGACCGCTTCCACGATCGAGTCCTGTGGCTCGAGTTCGAACCTGTGGGTGCCGACCCGTTTGGCTTCTCCTTCATAGCCTGCCGACCGAAGGGCATGGTCGAGATTCCCGCGAACACGTTTGATGAGTCGCTTCTGGGTGCGTCTGGACTTGAGGAACACATCACCAGATAGCGTGACATGGAGCGTGGTCGTGGCTGGCATGACTCAATGATACGAACCCCTACCGTGTCTTGTCACGGTTCGTTGTCAGCCGTCAAGCGTTGAGACGGAAAGTACTCAACCACTGCAGTCGTTGGGGTGCCGAACTGTTCCGAGAGCTTCTCGTTCAGCGTGGACACTGAAGGGATATCACCTTCTCCTGTGATCATGATGTCGACCTCGTTGCCCCGGACCTCCACCTTGTTGAGACGAAGATTCAATTGATCTCCGAGCCACTCTTCCGTCACGGTCTGAGCGCTCGACTGCCTGGAGGCAGAAGTCAGGATGCCCTCAGACGTGAATGCGAGAGGCACCATCACGATCAGGACGCCGAGGAGCACGGTGATGATGACGGTCTTCATCTTCTCCCGGTTCTCCTGGAGCTTGGCGACGAGCGCGAAACCCGTCAGAACGAACACGAGTGCAGCTGCGAGGATGATCGACACGAGGTTCGTCATGAAGAGTACGAACGCACCGGTCGCATCTCCGTAGTTTCCGGCGGTGAGCGTTACACCGACAACACCGAGTGGTGGAACGAGGGCCACTGCGATCGCGACCCCTGTGATCGAGGAAGAGACACGCTTGTCAACGGTTGCGTATGCGCCAGCTGCCCCTGCGGCGACGGCGATCATCATGTCGATGAGCGTTGGCGAGACACGAGAGATCACCTGTGAGTTCGTTGCGATGGGAACGAAGTGCGGCGCCCAGGATGCGACAATCCACGCCGTGAATATCGACACCGCAACGCCACCGACGACCGTTGCGAAGGATCTCGACACACGCGACATCCATCCGTTGACGATGCCTGCACTCACACCGAGAATCGGTGTCATCAACGGGGCAACAAGCATCGCACCGATGACGACTGCGGTCGAGTCGGCAAGGATCGCAAGAGTTGCGATCGTCGTTGACAGCACAAGCAACACCCAGAAGCCGACCTGCTTCTGGGTTGAATCGGGATCCTCGAAATAGAGATTGTCGATCACTTCTCGGCGCATCTCTTCACCGACATCGCGAGCGCTCAGCCAACGCTTGATGAATCCACCGAGCTCCACGGCTCCAAGGTGGTCGGCATCGGCATTCATCATGCCATAGCTGATCATGATCGCTCCGGACACGAGCGCTGTCACCGCGACGGCGAGCACGATTGTTGTGGCGATGGCGTCAGGTATCACGAAGATGATGACGGCCGTGGCAACCGAAAGTGAGCCACGGACGAGGTTGAAGATCCAAGCATCCGATGTATGCCTGTCGCGAAACGCTCGAACGGCGACTGTCACCCCACGGAGAGCGAATATAACGGCGAATACTCTCGCAAGTAGTCCAAACGTAAGATCTGGTGCGAAGATGATCCCCATTCCCGCAACCAGCGAGACCAGTCCGAGAACTACCGCTGTCCACGGAATCGGTCTGACGCGAGCGGCTCCCCAGAGGTCTGTCCCGCCCATGAGCACGAGCGAAACGGCGAGGATGAGACCAAGTATTCGCGCGGAAGCATCGGGCACGGCGAGGATGAACAATCCAGCGACGACGAACACCGCACCGCGAATGGTCGCCGGATTGATCCAAGCGACCTCACGTTCAAGGAGATGGCTACGCATGTCGCTGAATCTAGTCGCGGGCAGCGGCGCAGCCGTGCATCTCTAGGTGTCCAGGAACCTGACGAAGCGTCTCTTGCCCACCTGGACCGTCACGCCGGCGAGACGGGCGCGATCGAACGTCTCTTCCGTGATCTGCTCCCCATCGACCTTGACGGCGCCCTGTTCGATCAGGCGTCTCGCTTCGCTGTTGGACGTGACGAGGCCGGCGCCTGCGAGTGCCTTGGGCAACCACACCGGGTCTTCCTCAGGCAGAGAAGCGGTCGGGATGTCCACGGGAACCTGTTTCTTCTTGAACAGTCTGTCGAAGGCTGCTTCGGCCTCAGAACCGCTGCCTTCTCCGTGGTACCTGTCGACGATCCTTCGAGCGAGATCACGCTTCAACTCGCCGGGATGGGCCGAGCCATCCTTGAGGCGCCTCGAAATGGTCCCGATCTCTTCGGCCGAAGCGCCACCTGCAAGGCGAAACCACTGCGGCATCAACTCGTCGGGGATGGACATCGTCCTACCGAACATCTCGTCCATATCGGCACGTACAGAGATGTAGTTGCCGAGGGACTGTGACATCTTCTTGACGCCATCAGTACCAACGAGCAGTGGAACGGTTGTAACAGATTGGGGTCGCTGGCCAGCCCGCTCCTGCAAATCTCGTCCCATGAGCAGGTTCAACAGTTGGTCGTTCCCACCGATCTCAACGTCTGCGTTGATCGCCACGGAATCCGTCCCTTGGAGGATGGGGTACATCAGCTCGATCAATGAAATGGACTCATTCGCTTTCCATCTGGCCGAGAAGTCCTCACGATCCATGAGCCTCGACACAGTCACTTTCGCCGTCAGCTCGAGAACGTCCGCCATGTCCATGGGAGCGAGCCACTCGCTGTTGCGCCGTATCTCGAGGCGCTCCTCCAACAGGAGCGAGCGCATTGTGGGAAGACACGCGTCGACGTATGTCTCCACCTCATCCGATGACAGTCGCTTTCGAGTTGAGCTCTTCTCTGATGGGTCACCCACCTGTGCGGTGAAGTCGCCGAGGATGAGGACCGCTGTGTGTCCCATCTCCTGGAAACGTCTGAGGAGGTCGAACACAACCGCCCAACCGAGCGTCACGTCTGGCGCTGTGGGATCCACCCCGAGCTTGATCCGAAGGGGTTCCTCGCGCTCGAGTTGTCGGAGAAGCTCACCCTCGGGGAGGGCGACATCGACAGTCCTCATGATGTGATCGAACTGCTCGTGTGGACTCTTCATGTGCGGTGGCAGGCTAGCGGTGTGGAGGACTCCTCACGCAGTACCGAGGGAAGCGCTCTCGTGATCACTCTGTGCTCTTCACCTCCACGAAACGCCAGAGTCGATCTTTTCCGTGGCTGATACCGACTCGGGAGGTCGCGACATGACGTGGCGGAGACGTCGCGACACTGCTGATCGAGATGCGACCTGCTCCGAGCGTCGAGCCGGATTCGACGCCTGTCACCCCAAGCGCTTGGGCGAGCTTCCCCGGCCCATTGGCGAGATCGGTGCTCCTTCCGCGTCTGGTTATGGCTGTGTCTCGTCCCGCGATCACGGTACCGCCGCGCAGAAGCACAGCTTGGGGGTCGTTCAGTCTTCCTGTGACAAGATTCATGCACCAGTGGATCCCGTATGACCGATACACATAGATCGTTCCCGGCTGGCCGTACATCGGTTCATTTCGAGCCGTCCGGGACCGGTAGGCGTGGCTGGCGGTGTCCTCTTCACCGAGATAGGCCTCGACCTCGTTGAGACGCACCGAAACCGTCTCACCACCCACTCTGCTGGTGAGCACCGCACCGAGCAGTCGCGGTGCCGCCGTCGGGGAATCCTCGGCGAGGAAACTCAGATCCATCTCGTCTGTCAGGCCTTGCCGCGCAGTTCACCGCCGGTAACCGCGACAACCCTGTCAGCGATCGCCTTACGCACCGGAATGACTTCCTCATCGGTGAGCGTGCGGTCCATTGCCCTGAGATGGATTCGCACGGCGATCGATTTTTGTCCTTCGCCGATGCTACCGCCGGTGAACACGTCGAATACGTTCACGGATTCGAGCAATCCGGATGCACCTTCGCGCACCGCTGTGGTCAGTACAGACGCCGGAACGTCGTTTTCAACCGAGAAGGCAAGGTCGAATACGACAGGCGGAAAGACACTTGGGGGGTCGTACTGCCACGATGCGGCCTCCAGCAGTAGCTCATCGAGATCGAGCTCGGCTGCAACGACGCGCCCCGAGAGGCCGAAGTCGTCAGCCACCCGTGGATGGATCTCACCCAATGCACCGATGACGTCGCCATCGACGATGATTTCGGCACACCTTCCTGGGTGGAAGGGCGCAACGAAACCGGGGCGCAACGTAGCGACCTCGAGCCCGAGTTTGTCCTTCAGAAGGGCCCACACGCCCGTCCCATCGAAGAGGTCGAATCCACGATCGTCATGCAACCAGTCTCCACTCGTTTCACCGGCGAGAACAAATGCGAGTCTGTCCGGCTGTTCGGGGAGCTTCCCCGTTCCTGGAAGGAACACCTTGCCGATCTCATAGAGACGCGACGTCTCGTTCCGTCGCGCGATCGCCGTGGACGCCGCCTTCAGGAGCCCAGGCAACAGCGTGGTGCGCATGATGCCTTCTGTGTCGTTCAGTGGGTTCGCGATGCTGATGCTCGCTCGTGCAGGGTGGCCCTCATCGAGGCCCAGTCGGTCGAGGTCAACGCTTCCGATGAAGGAGAAACCGATCAGCTGATAAAAGCCTGCCCCGACCATGATGTCGCGGATCAGACGCAGCCGACGTTCGTGATAGGACAACCCTCCACCTGGGCCCTGAGGCACCGTATCGGGGATCTCATCGAATCCGTGCAATCTTGCGATTTCCTCGACCAGGTCGACGGGTGCGCGCACGTCGGGACGTCTCGTCGGAACCGTGACGATCAGCGGGTCGGAACCTGTGACTTCGAATGTGAGCCGAGTGAGCAGGCTCGTGGTGGTTTCAGAGTCCAGAGCCATGCCGAGTATTCGCGCGGTCTCGGACAACGGATACTGAACGATCCAGGGTGTGATGGCGCCCGGATCGACGTCTACGGGATTGGGGGCTGGCACTCCTCCGGCGATGCTCGTCAGGAGCTGGGCAACTCGGTCAGCGCCGAGGTGACAGAACGATGGGTCAGCTCCTCGCTCGAACCTGGCAGATGCCTCCGACCTCAGGTCGAGCCGTTTGGAGGTCATGAGGATGCTCGCCGGGTCCCAGTACGCCGCCTCGATGAACACGTCGGTCGTGTCCTCGTACACCTCGGTCGATAGACCACCCATCACTCCGGCTATCGCCACAGGATCCTTGCCGTTCGTCACAACAATATCGTTGCTGACAAGGGTTCGTGCTTGTTCATCGAGAGTCACGATGTTCTCGCCTTCGGTGGCTCTGCGCACCGTGATCGTGTTGCCCAGTCTGTTGACGTCGAAAGCGTGCGTTGGATGTCCGAATTCGATCATTGCATAATTCGATGCATCAACGACATTGGAAATTGGTCGAACACCGGCCTGGACGAGCCGCCACCGCAACCAGTGCGGAGAGACCCCGACGGTGATGCCACGCACTTGACGACCGGCGAACCGCGGACATCCCTCCGGGTCGTCGATGACCACCGATACGGCGGTCGGCTCTCCGGATTCTTCGACGACGATCTGATGATCAGCCAGACGCACGTCATAGAGCGCGGCCAGGTCACGAGCGAGTCCGTAGACCGACAAGCAGTCCGGGCGATTCGGCGTGACGCCAACCTCGAAGTAGATGTCTGGCAGGCCTATCAGGTCCTCAAAGGGTTCTCCGATCCTGTCCATCGCACCGGGATAATCAGCGTTGAGCACCATGATGCCCTCTGCTTCTTCACCAACACCGAGTTCGACCTCGGAGCAGATCATGCCATTGGACATGACACCGCGAATCTCGCGCCGCGTGATCACAAAATCCCCGGATAGCTCTGCACCGGGAACCGCAACTGGCACGATCGCCCCAGCCTCGAAGTTCCATGCTCCACAGATGATGTCGAGAACTTCGCTTCCAACGTTGACCTTGGTGAGCCTGACCTTGTCAGCGTTCGGGTGCGGAAGAACCTCGAGCACCTCGCCGATGACGACACCGCTGAACGAAGGCTCGATCGCATACCAGTCCTCGATCTCATGTCCGAGGCTCTCGAATGCATCGACGATCGCATCAGGGTCACGGGATGGGATGTCAACAAACTCCCGAAGCCACGAAAGCGTGAGCTTCATCTGTACTGCTCCAACGTTCGTACGTCAGGATCGATCATGGTCCGCAGATCTGTGATGCCGTGGCGGACCATCGCCATCCGTTCTGCTCCCATGCCGAATGCGAAACCTGACAAAGCGCTTGGATCGTATCCAACGTGTTCGAATACAGCAGGGTTCACCATTCCGCATCCGAGCAGCTCGATCCATTTGCCCTGTGTGTAGGCATGCATCTCTGCCGAAGGTTCGGTGAACGGAAAATAGTGCGGGATGAACTTGACTTCGGTGTCTGCACCGAAGAACTGGCGCGCGAACTCACCGAGAGTGCCCTTCAGATCGGCGAAGGTGATGTCGTCGTCCACGGCGAGGCCCTCTATCTGGTGGAAGACGGGAAGGTGCGTCGCGTCGATCGCGTCAGCGCGGAACACCTTTCCGGGCACAACGATGTATACGGGCGGCTCATGGGCTTCCATGTGTCTCGCCTGCATTGGCGAAGTGTGTGTACGGAGCAGGACCTCGCCTTCGGCATCACCGTATTCAAGGTACAACGTATCGCTCTCATGGCGCGACGGATGTGTGTCAGGGATGTTGAGCGCGGTGAAGTTGTAGAAGTCCGTCTCGGCTTCCGGGCCCTGCACCATCTGGTAGCCGAGGCCGACGAAGATGTCGACGATCTCATCGATCGTCTGTTGGATGATGTGGTGTGTGCCCCTGGCAGGCAGACGCCCCGGGAGTGTCACGTCCACTGTGTCGGCGGCAAGTGTCGCGTTCGCTTCTGCCATCTCGAGAGCACTTCGTCTGGTCCCGATGAGAGCGGCAAGTTCGGTTGCAACGTCGTTGATCGCCTTACCGGTCGCGCCTCGGTCGGCGGGGTCTTCGATGCTGCCAAGGCCACGCCTTGCATGTGCAATTGGTGACCTTCGGCCTACCGTCTCAGCCTCAACTTCGTCGAGTTCGGCGATCGTCAGGGCAGAGTCGATGCGAACGGGCGCATCTTCTTTGAGTCGTTCAAGTGGGTCCATGCGATTGCACAGGTTAGCGGTCGTGACCAGGGCTGTGGCTCCTGATGTTGGTGGGACCCGGCGTTCACGAAATCCGGAATGGCTACTCCCGGCTTCTGCTCCCGTCTGTGTCGCGGAGACCCTGGGCGGGATTCACCCGACGACCGTCGAAGCAGCCGCATCGCGCGGCGGATTCTCCCCATACGGCCGCGACGGAACCAACCGTCGGACCAAGGATCGAAATCGGCTCTGATCCACCCCGGTCATGCCTCTCGAGTCAGGACGTACATGAGGATCGACGCAGCCACGGCAGCGTTGAGGCTCTCGGCTTCGCCAGGCATGGACAGCGTCACCGTCCTGTCCGCCTTCCCGATGACCTCCTCGGAGAGTCCACGCGCTTCTGATCCGATGAGTAGCCCGATTCGCCGTTCTGCCGGAACAGGCTCTCCACCATTGGCAACGACGGTTGCAACAAGTTCCAGCCCAATCTCGTGGGCATCGGCTATCGGGTCTTCCGATGATGAGATGTGCATGCCGAAGTGACTACCGACGCCAGCCCGCACGACTTTCGGGCTCCAGGGGTCCGCCGTCGTCCCTGAGACGCACACGTCCCACCCGAACGCTGCTGCAGAGCGGATCAATGTGCCAACGTTGCCCGGGTCTGCGACGTCATTGAGGATCAGGGTGTCCCTGCTGCGGATTGCGGTTCTGGCGGGGATTCGAATGACCACTATGGGTGATTGTGGATGCACGGCGTCGCCGGCCGCGTTGAGCACTTCATCAGTCACGAGCGAGGGGGTCCATCCGTGCGATTCGCAGAGTTCGATTGTCGCCCCGTCAGACTCGGATACGATGATCGACTCAGGCCAAACTCCCGCTGCCACCATGTGGGCGAACACCGTTGGACCTTCGACGAGGGTCAGACCGGCCTCGCGTCGACCACGGGCGCGGTGCAGCTTCTTGGCCCGTCTGACGACTGGATTGCTGAACGACGTGATGGTGGAGACCATCAAGCCATCGTACGGGCGTAGTCGACCGAATACGAAAGGTTCTACGGCCTATGGTTCACTGTGAGCACATCCTGTGAACTGCGGGCTCACGGTTTACTCCGCCGCTGCTGTTGAGGCCACCTCGACCAATGCTTTGAATGCTTCGGGATCAGAGACAGCCATCTCGGCGAGCATCTTGCGATCGACCTCGACGTCCGCCGCCTTGAGGCCTGCCATGAAACGAGAATACGTGCTTCCGTTGATGCGCGCAGCGGCGTTGATGCGCTGGATCCAAAGTCGACGGAACTGCCCTTTGCGTGCACGACGGTGGTCGTACGAATCCTGCATGGCATGCATTACCTGCTCGCGAGCAGCGCGATACCTCCGTGATCGGGCTCCTGTATATCCAGAAGCCCTGTCCATTACCTTTTTGCGCTTCTTTCGCGCATTCACAGATCGTTTTACACGAGCCATGGGGGCCTCCTAGGGATGCAGCATGCGGTCGATGCGCTTGGCATTCTTCCCGCTGAGATTGGCTTTTCCTTTGGCGCGACGCCACCGCGCGGCACTCTTCTTGTTGCGGTTGTGGCCGCGCCAGGCCTTGTCGTGCCTGATCTTGCCGCTACCAGAACGCTTGAAGCGCTTGGCAGCGCCCTTGTGTGTCTTCATCTTCGGCACGTTTCACTCCTGTTGGGAGGGAGAGGAGAGCGTTGGCTATTCCTCGTCCGTGGTGTCGTCCTCGTTCTCAAAATCATCGGTCGGCGCATTCCTTGCAGGCACCAGAACCATGGTCATGTTTCGACCCTCGAGCTTCGGCATCGTTTCGATCTCGCCGTAGTCAGAAACGTCGTCGTAGAGACGCTTGAGGATGTCGCGACCGAGTTCGGGGTGGGCCATTTCTCGACCTCTGAACCGCATCGTACATTTGACCTTGTCACCCTGACGCAGGAACTTCACGACCCGTTTGCGCTTGACATCGAAATCACTCGTCCCGATCTTTGGACGGAACTGGACCTCCTTGATGACAGTGCGGGTCTGGTTCTTGCGGGCTTCCCTTGCTTTGACGGACTGGTCGTACTTGAACTTTCCGTAGTCCATCATCCTCACAACCGGGGGACGAGCATCGGGAGCAACCTCGACGAGATCGAGACCGAGTTGAGAAGCAAGCCATCGAGCTTCGTCGATGTCCTTCTCGCCTATCTGGGCTCCGTCCGGTGCGATCAATCGCACGCGTTTCACGCGGATTCGGTCGTTGACCCGTGGTTCTGCGATGGGAATACCTCCTGATACATATGGATGTCTCGTACTGGAGGATGCCCACAAGAACAGAGGCAGCACGATCGGTGCTGCCCGATGTTCGGACCTGACTCACCTCACGACGGTGGACAGGTGGGAAGCAGGCGCCTCCTCTTACGTCGTCTACCTTGCGAACAGTAGTACGACAGACGACGTACGACGTCTCGGACCGTCGTGGGCCGTCAACCCCGGTCGTGAACCGGCGAAGCGTGTTCGCTGCGATCACCGCAGCGACGGCCGCCTCTCTCCCTTTGTTTGTCTTCCCTGGTTTCGAGCGGGCAACTGCAGCTTCAACATTGCGGACAGTGAGGATTCCGAACGAGATCGGAATTCCGGTATCGAGTTGCACGCGCATCAATCCCTCGGACGCACGATGGGCGATGTGCTCGTAATGATCGGTGTCTCCTTCGATCACCGCTCCGAGACACACAACCGCGTCGCAGCCGGCTCCTGCAAGGCGCTGAGCCATGAGGGGAATTTCAAAAGCACCCGGTGCATCGACCTCAATGATCTCGGACGCACCTGCCTCCTCGAGGAACTCGACCGCTCCCGATCTGAGGCCCGAGGTGATTCGATCGTTGAACATCGCGGTGACGACACCGACGCGGAGACCGGCAGCCGACGGCTCATCCCCGGTTGATTGGTCCGGTCGCATCAGGTCGCATCCTCTGCAAGATGGCCCATCCGCGTTGTCTTCGTATACAGATACGACTGGTTCTCAGGCGTCTCTCCAACCCACAAAGACTCGCGACCAACGATCTCGACACCGTACCTGCGAAGTTGTTCCATCTTGTCGGGATTGTTCGTGAGCAGACGGATGCTCGAAACCTTGAGATCGTTCAGAATCTGTGCGTCGACGCCGTAATGTCTGCCGTCGTCTGAATGGCCGATCTCCCTGTTGGCATCGACGGTGTCGAGCCCCTGGTCCTGGAGGTCGTATGTCGCGATCTTGGCCAGGATGCCGATTCCTCGCCCCTCATGGGCAGTGTTGTACACGATCACGCCCTCGCCCGCGTCTGAGATGAGTCGCATCGATTCGTCAAGTTGCGTGCCGCAATCACAGCGCAAGGATCCGAACACATCACCTGTGAGACACACAGAGTGGACCCGCGTGAGCACATCGTGCTCGCCGGTCACATCGCCCATGATGAGAGCGACGTGTTGGCCACCATCGATCGTTGACCGATACCCGACGATCTTGAAGACACCGTGTTCGGTCGGAAGGAAAGCAGAAGACTCACGGCTGACAAGGGCTTCAGTTCTCCAACGAAAGGCCACAAGATCATCGATCGAGATCATCACGATGTCGTGCTCGGCTGCGAACCGGACAAGGGTCTCGTCCCGAGCCATCGTCCCATCATCGTTGACGAGTTCGCAGAGCACCCCGGCCGGATGGAGGCCAGCGAGCCGCGCAAGATCAACAGAAGCTTCCGTGTGGCCTGTTCGGACAAGAACGCCTCCGTCCTGGTAGCGCAGCGGGAAGATGTGACCCGGCCTCGAGAAGTGTGAGGGTTTGGAGTCAGGGTCCACCGTCGCACGAATCGTCCTGGCCCTGTCCGCAGCGGAGATGCCCGTGGTGGTGTCTGGTGCATAGTCGATGGATATCGTGAATGCGGTGTTGTGTGATTCTGTGTTCTCCATCACCATCATGGGTATGTCGAGTTCGTCGAGCCGCTCCCCCGTCATGGGCAGGCAGATCAAACCGGAGGTGTGTCTGACCATGAATGCGATCTGCTCGGCGGTCACCATTTGGGCTGCAACGATGAGGTCGCCCTCGTTCTCCCTGTCCTCGTTGTCCACGACAAGGACGAAGTCGCCTCTGGCGAACGCGGCAATGGCGTGTTCGATGGGTGCAAGGTTCACGTTGCACCCCGAACAAGGCGCTCCACGTATTTGGCGATGACGTCCACCTCGAGATTGACCGGTGAACCGATGTCGACTCTTCCAAGCACCGTTGCGTCGAGTGTGTGGGGTATGAGAACCATCTCGAACCACGGCTTGTCTGTCCGAGCGTCCGATACAGCTGTGACGGTCAGGCTTGTCCCGTCCACAGCGATGGAACCCTTCTCGACGATGTAGCGCGCCAGATCTCCCGGTATCGAGACGCGGAGCCGAGAGGCGTCTCCCTCGCTCCGAATCTCCTCGATGTGGCCGACTCCGTCAACGTGACCCTGGACTATGTGACCATCGAAACGACCGTCGGCCACCATCGGGCGCTCCAGGTTCACGGTATCGCCTTGTCTCAGCGACCCGAGCGAGCTCCGTTGGAGCGACTCTTCCACGACCTCAACCGTGAATGCGGAATCACCCACGGCCACCGCCGTCAGACAGACGCCGTTGACCGCTATGGAGTCGCCGACCGCGACGCCGGCAACTGTTTCGGGCGCGGCAACCGTCAGACTCGATGCTCCGTCGAGTGCCTGAATGGAGGCAACTGTTCCAAGTTCGGAGACGATGCCAGTGAACATCATCGCTCCTTGCTTATCGTCGCTGAGATTCTGAGATCCGGACCCACACGATCGACACGGTCGATTGTGATGTCTGTCGCGTCTGTCATGGTTCCGAAGTCACCCGGCAGCGCGGGGATGCCTGTACCAGCAGCAAGCTTTGCACCGATGTACCACACGATCTGGTCGACGACTCCCGCAGCAAGAAACGAAGCGGCGGTGCTCGGACCGCCCTCGATCATCGCTGAGACGACGCCGCGCTCCCCGAGATCCTTGATGACCTCAAGCGGATCTACCAGGCGAGAGCCGGCCGCTTCGTAGATTATCGGATCGCGGTTCAGAAGCTTCCGATCCCCTGGCAGGGGTCTTGTGCCGCCAATTATCACGGGTCGTGGCTGGGGACCCTCATACCCGTCGAATCGAACGGTGAGCTCCGGATCGTCCGCAGCAACCGTTCCTGCACCGACGATGATGACATCGTTCTCAGATCGCAACCTGTGTGCATCGTCTCGCGCCTCGATGGATGTGATCCACTTCGACGTGCCGTCCTGTGCTCCTGCTTGACCGTCGATGGTCGTTGCGAGCTTCAATGTCACCCATGGATGTCCGGTGCGACGCTGATGGAAGTACCCGGGGTCGTTGGCCACAACCTCATCCTGCACAACTCCGACCGTGACGTCGACGCCAGCGTCCTTCAGCCGGTCGATCCCCCGCCCTGAGACCCTCGGGTCCGGATCTGTTGCACCTACAACGACCCTGGCGACCCGCGCCTCGATGATGGCCTGGGTGCATGGAGGAGTCAAACCGTGGTGATCGCATGGTTCTAGCGTCACCACGAGAGTGGTACCGGAGGTGTCGCCGACGAGGTCGAGCGCAAGAATCTCGGCGTGGGGTTGGCCTGGGGACTCGTGGGCGGCAACCACCAGAACGTCGCCTTCTGGCGAGAGGAGTACAGCTCCGACACGTGGATTCGGATGCGGGTACGTTGGCAGTGTTGCCTCGATCGCACGGCGCATCAGCTCGTCCACGTTCGTGCTGGTGACTGAATTGTCTCCAACGCGACGCATCAAGCGTCCCCTTTCTCCCATCCGGACTCTTACCGTCGGTCCCGGAGTTCCACCGGATCAGCCCCATAACTGGGGGTCGCGGACTCTCACCGCCGGCCGGGAATTGCACCCTGCCCTGAAAGAGGTATTCAATAGAAAGGTAGTACGTATTTCGTGGTACGTGGTACGTGTCACGAGCCAAGCGGGCAGAGACAATCGATGTGCTCCTGCGGTGTCCCGTGCTTCGCCATGCGGCTGGGAGCCGCTTCAGGTCCGCCTATCGATCTGATAATTTGTTCCCGGAGTTCTCTTCGCCACTTCCTTCATCTCGGATGCGACCGAAGAGGCCTCCCACTCACTCGAAAGCGCCTTGCGAGCACTCGTTGCAACGCCCATCGACAGCGAACACACCGGGAAGGCATGGCGCTCTCCCCGCCTGTCTGTGACCTCGATGTATCCCTGCAAGGCGTCGGCGGTGTCGTAGAAGTCAAGAATCCCATCGTCGAAGTGCGTGACGACGTGTTCACAGAAGAGTTCGGCGTTGTGATCGTTCACGACCGCCACGAAATCGTCGCCACCGACGTGACCCACAAATGCGTCTTCATCGCCAACCGCTGTGGAAGCCCCATTGAGGACTTTCGCCGTGAACTTGATGACAGCGTCGCCTCGCAGGAACCCGTAGTGGTCGTTGAATGCTTTGAAATTGTCGAGATCGGCATGAACCACAGCAAAGTCCTTCCCTCGCTCGACTCTTCGCTCGAGTTCGCTCGCAATCTGAAAGTTGCCAGGCAGTCCGGTCAACGGCGACAGATCACGCATCTGCTGGCTGCGTCGCAGAACCGTGCGAATCCTCGCGATGAGCTCCTCGAGATCGAAAGGCTTCGTGATGTAGTCGTCTGCACCCAGGTCAAGCCCCTTTACCCGATCCTCGGCGAGGCTCCTCGCTGTCAACACAATGACGGGGATGTTCGCCATCGATGGATCAGACCGCATTCGTCTCAGGACGGTGAGACCGTCGATCTCTGGCATCATGACGTCGAGAAGCATGAGGTCAGGTGGCGAAGCCTTCGCCTGCTCGAGCGCCTCGCGACCTCCACCTGCAAGAGCAACCTCAAAGCCATCGAGCTCGAGGTTCATCTCGACAAATTTCAAGATGTCCGGGTCGTCGTCGACGACGAGGATCCGCTCGGTCATGTCACTCCCGGTTCAGCATCGTATGTAATTGCTTGACGGCGGCGACCGGGTCGTCTGCCCGGAACAAGGATGTTCCGGCGACGAACACGTCAGCTCCAGCCTCTCTGGCCGGACCTACCGTTGATAGGTCGATTCCCCCGTCGACCTCTATATCGGCCACGAGCGCGTGAGTATCAATGACTTTTCTGAGCTGCTCGATCTTGGGTAACGCAGCTTCGATGAAGGACTGGCCTCCGTAACCGGGGTGGACACTCATGACGACGATCATCGTGGTGATATCGATGTACGGCTCGATCGCCGATATGGGAGTAGGCGGGTTGATGACGAGACCGAAGTCCAATTCGAGGCGACGTGCCTCGGCAGCCACGGGATTCGGATTCGGAACAGCCTCGATGTGGATGGTCACTCCATCAGCGCCTGCCTCCCTGATCGGCTCGAGGTACCTCAAGGGGTCCGTGATCATGAGGTGGCAATCCAGGTACAGATCGGTGGCCTGACGGAGCGATGCGATAACCGGTGGACCGACCGAGATGTTCCGCACGAAGTGGCCATCCATGACGTCAATGTGGAGGAGATCGACGTATTCGCTTATCGCGTCGATGTCGTCCCCTAGGTGTGCGAAGTCGGCTGCGAGGATCGACGGCGCAATGCGTGGCAGAGTTCTCATTGCAAGCGAGTGTAAATGGGTAGCGTGACACAGCGGGGAGCGGAAGACCCGACGGGTGAGCCTCGGTACGCAATGCGCTCTTCGGACTCGGGCGGGGTGTCGCGAAGAGATCGGCGGTGAGTCGGGTGAAGCCTCGGAAGGTGGTACGTTGTACGAGCCTGTCACATTCCCGGTTCCAACCGATCCCGCTCAGATCCAACATGCCGATAAGCCCACTGCGGATGTCGATCCATCGGCGACGGCGATCAAACAGCCGTTTCGTCTGACCACAGAAACACGATCACTACACGAACGTGACAGCCTGCCCTCGCCTGCCATGCATCCAGGCCGCTGCGTCGAGAGTCGATTTGCCCGGCGGCTGGACGACATCGAGTTCGATGGTGCCCTCCGCGAACCCAGCCACCACGCGTGTTCCCACGAGTGTGATCGTGCCCGGCTCGATCCCGCTCTCTGTGGGTGACGCAGCGTGAATCCGAAGCGGACCCTCTGCGGTCTCGACCCAGGCGACAGGTTTGGGATGAAAGGCACGGATCCGACGCTCTGCCGCTGATGCACCGACACTCGACGACAGCCGTGCCTCAGCTTTCGTCAATCGCTTTGCATGAGAAACACCGGACGCGATCTGCGGAACCGGCCTTCGACCTCCATTGAGATACTCCGTCATCGTTCCGTCCACCAGTGAAGCACCGAGATACGACAGGCGTGCGGTCAGGCTCCCGCCGGTCTCGTTCGCAGCGATCGGCGTCACGATCTCACCGAGAACCGGACCGGTGTCAAGGCCCTCGTCGATTCTCATGAGCGTCACACCCGCTCGCTCGTCTCCTGCTTCGATCGCTCGCTCGACTGGTGCCGCACCCCTCCATCTCGGAAGGAGGGAGAAGTGGACGTTGAGGTATCCGAATGGCACAGCGGCGAGCATCATGGGGGTGAGAATCCGGCCGTATGCAACGATCACACCGACGTTGAAACCCCCGCCCACAAGTAGATCGCTCAGGTCTTGGGAGGACTCGGGTTGCGCCACGGTGAATCCGAACTGTCTCGCCGCTGTCTTGACCGGTGGTTCCGTCCTGACCCTACCCCGCGACGATTCTCTGTCCGGTTGCGTGATGACAAGATCGATGTCCTCGACATCGGCCAACGCCGCAAGGCTCGGGATTGCGGCGGCTGGCGTGCCCAGGAATACCGCGCCCATCACAAAACCCTGTTCGTGCCAAGGGATTCCTCGCGAAGTTCCCTGAGTACCTGTTTGCGGACGCGCGTGCCGAGATGGGCAAGCAGCAGCGTGCCGTTGAGATGATCGATCTCATGTTGAAGCACTCTTCCGGTCAGTTCGTCACCCTCGAACATCACGGGTAGTCCGTCCAGACCAACCCCTTCGGCTCTTGTGTAATCCGCCCTCTTGATCTGCCAATATCGCTCAGGTACGGACAGACAGCCCTCTTCGAACTTCCAGCTTCCCGACGTCTCAATGATCCTCGGGTTGATCATCACAAATGGACCTTCGCCGGTATCAGCCACGAAGACCCTCTTCAGGACACCGATCTGTGGTGCTGCGAGACCGACCCCGGGCGCCTCGTACATGGTTTCCAGCATGTCATCGACGAGGCGCGAGAGATCGTCGTCGAATGCAGACACGACCGATGCCTCCATCGAAAGTACCGGATCGGGAAAGGTTCGTATCGGATACATGGCCATGGCAGGAGCGTACTTGCGGGCACGCGTTTCTGTCAGGGTTATCGAGGACGAGATGTGGCGCGTATGGGACTCATAGATCGATTGGATCCACATCCACCCGCACCTTTGCTCCTCGACCCCTGAGCGTTGTCAGAATCGGTCTGAGGGCGAGTCGCGCCTGCTCAAGATCGCGTCCCTGTATCAACCAGCGCAGCCGATCGCGCACCACTGCGGGGCCGAGAACCGTCGCGATGCCGCTCAGTCCGTCGGACAAGAGGGACTCTGCATCGTGCTCCCCATCTGACTCGATCGCGATCAGCGAACCGACAGGGGGAAACCCGAACTTCCTCCGAGACATCAACTCCCTCTCGAGGAACGCGGCTGAACGGCCCTTTATCAGCGCCTCGACGACTTCCTGTTTCACCACGGATGTCTGGACCAGACATCGATGACCCCCACCGCGCCGAACCGTCTGGGCGAGCCTCGCCAGCAGCCTGAGAGCATCCTCTGCCGCTCGATAATGGGGCGCCATTGTGAGACCGTCAATATCGACCGCAACGGCCAAGCCGATATCGCGGACGCCGATCAGATCCCGCTCAGAACCGACCGTCACAAGCCGCCCGTCAGCGGCTCGTCCGACCTCACCACCAACCAACCTCCTGATGTCGTCGACGATTCTGCCGATTCCTGCACCGAGGGGTTGAAATCGCGCTCCGTTGCAGTTCGAGCAGACATCGAGGAGCGCCCCACATCGTCTGCAGGTGTTCTCGCGAGATGCGGCGCTGTTGCATGTCCGGCATCGACGAACCTCACCGCATGCAACACATCTGAAGGCAGGAGCATATCCACGGGACGTGACGAGGACGAAAGTGCTCTCCTGAGCTGCTGTCGTACGTCTGATCGCCGCCTTGGCCCGTTCCGTCAACATCCCGCCGCCTGGCGGATCATCCGAGCGATCGACAACCTCCACAATCGGCCACTGTCTACCTTGTCCGATCTCGACCGTTGCGCCATGGACGATTGCCTCGAGCGTCGGAACAGGCCCGTGGAACACGACATTGAACGATTCACCGATCGCTCTGCGCAGGATCACTTCTCGCACGCTCAGGGTGGGCGTGCCCTGTGATCGCATGACCCGCCGCCCATCCTCGACGACTGCGACAAGACCGACGTTCCCGAACGGCCAGAACATGACCTCTCTTGTGCCAACGAGGATGGCGCCGATTCCGGTCGCGACTCTCGACCAGGCCCTCGTCACGTCTGCTCCGGACATCGACGATGTCGCCTTTATCACCCGTTGACCGTATCGAAGGGTGAGAACGCCGGCGATCTCGTCGATCTCTCGCACGCTCGGTGCTATCACGATGACGGTGCGACTGCTCGCAGCCACGTCTTGGATGGTTGCTGCGATCGCGTCGCCGTAGGGAGGCGCACCGACCCGATACACCGGAGGAACCCGGTCGTTGGGCTCATCCACATGGTCGGAAGGAGCACGCTCTGACTGCGCGACAGGTCTGGGCACATTCGGGGGAATCGTCCGTCTCAGTATCACGGAGAGCGGTGTGACGTAGTGAGTTGCTGCCCATCGAAGCGAATCGAGCATCTCAGGATCGAAGGAGGCCACATCGCCTGAGAGTCCTTCGATCGGCAACAACTCGCGTCCCTGTTCAGCCTCAAAGAGAGCGGTGATGAATCCCTTGACCCTGCGACCGGAGACTCTCACTCTGACCCTGCTCCCGATTCCGACGGTCAGGTTCACAGGGATGAGGTAGGAGAACCCGTCATCGACCGGGAAGGTCTTTATGTCCGGAACGACCTGACAGGCACTTCGAGTGGTCAGGACCCGGTCCTGAGGTTCATCACTGCATCCCATATCGCGGTTGCAACATCACGCTTTGACATGAGGTCGAGATCCTTCACCGAGCCGTCCCGGAATACGAACCTGACCTCGTTCGTATCAGCACCGAAGCCGGATCCCTTCTTTGTGACGTCATTGGCCACCAGCAGGTCGACGCCCTTCGCTTCGGCCTTGGCAGCGGCTGCATCCAAGGAACCGGTTTCTGCTGCAAAGCCAACAAGTATCGGACGCGGAGTGGCTTCATGGACGCCACCGAGTATGTCTGGCGTCGGAACGAGTTCGATCTGTGGGATTCCATCTGCCCGGCGAATCTTGTTGGATCCGGATACGCGTGGCTTGAAATCAGCGACAGCGGCCGCCAACACGGCGACATCCATCTCCGGAGCCCTGGCCCACACGACCTCAGCCATCTCGGCAGCCGTTTCCACGGAGATCGTTTCGATCGCCTTCCCATCCGGCGGTTCGGCTGCGGTCACGAGGAGTACCTCTGCTCCACGTGAAGAGGCGACCTCGGCCAAGGCGTTCCCCATCTTCCCCGAGGAGCGATTACCTATGTAACGAACCGGGTCGATCGGTTCTCTCGTTCCTCCGGCGGTCACGATGACATTCATGCCATCCATGTCCTTGGCGCGGAAGAGTGATTCCAGGACGTCGACGATCGTTTCGGGTTCTGCCATTCTGCCGATTCCGGTGTCTCCTCCGGCGAGGACCCCTGGTTCAGGTTCGACGATCGTGTAGCCATAGCCGCGCAGCGTCTCGATGTTGCGTCGGGTTGCAGGGTGATCCCACATCTCGGTGTGCATTGCCGGTGCGACCACGACGGGTGCCAGGGAGGCGAGCACTGTCGCGATGAGCGCATTCGACGAGTCACCGACCGCCAACTTTGACACCGTCGAAGCCGTAGCCGGTGCGATGACGATGGCTTCTGCCCACTGACCCAGAGTTGTGTGAGGCGAAACGTCGTTGTCGTCGAAGAGGCACGTCACAGGTTCAGTTCCGGTGATCGCCCCAAAGGTTGCCTTTCCGACGAATTGCTGGGCAGCCTCGGTCATGACAACGCGAACGGTGGCGCCGCGTTCAATCAGCCTTCGGGCGAGATAGGCGGCTTTGTATGCCGCCACTCCCCCGGTCACGCCGAGGACGACATGTCGCCCTACGGCCATGTCCTACTCCTCCATCGGAGCGATAACGACCTTGTCCTCAACGATCTCCTCGAGAGCGATCGAGAGTGGCTTGCGCGAGAGCGAATGCACCTGCGGTGGCACATATCCACCCAAACCGGCTCCGAGCTCGTTGAAGTATGCGTTGATCTGCCTTGCACGGCGTGCGGACAGCACGACGAGACCGAAACGCGAGTTCGTCTTCGTTATGAGGTCTCCGATCGGCGGTTCATTCATCATGACAATGGTCTCCTCGGGTCTTACGGTGTGATTCGGGACGTCATTGTACGGGGAAATCCGTGTCTTCTGCCCCAACTATGGCAAGAACGGTGTTGATGGTCTCTTCCAGGTCCGCATTTTCGACGACGTGATCGTATACATCGGGTGCCTCGGCGATCTGTTCGGCTGCGACGGCGAGCCTCAACGTCATGTCACGCTGTTCGGTGTCCCCTCGACCGACGAGACGCCTGGCAAGCGTCTCGAGATCGGGTGGAGCGATAAAGATCAACAACGCTTCGACATAGCTCTGCCTGATCTGCTTTGCACCCTCGTTCTCGATGTCAAGAATCACGTTCCGTCCCGAGTCGAGGATGGGTTGCACAGATGAGCGAAGTGTGCCGTAGAAGTTACCGCCGTACTCTGCCCACTCGAGAATCTCGCCGCTGTCGACCTTGGCCTTGAAGGAGCGGCTGTCGACGAAGTGATAGTCCACACCGTCCACTTCACCGTTACGCGCAAGCCTCGTCGTTGCCGATACCGAGAACACCGACGGTGTCGACTGGAGCATGGAGTCAACGATGCTTGTTTTTCCAACCCCGGACGGACCGGAGATCACGATGAGTCTTCCACTTGTTCGGCTACTACGAGAAGTGTTCAAGGAGGGCCCTGCGTTGGTTCGAACCGAGGCCCCTGATTGTTCGGTTCTCTGCGATACCGATTTCTTCGAGAAGACGCTTCGTGCTCACCTTCCCCATGTGCGGCATCGATACGATGATCGCCTTGATCTTCGTGCCGGCCACAAGGTCATCTTCCTCAGCTCTGTCAAGAACGTCCTGAAAGTCGAGACTCCCACTCTTGAGCAGATGCTTGATCTCAGCGCGTATTCGTCGCGCCTCGCCGGCACGCTTGAGAGCGGCAGCACGCTGTTCGTCTGTCATCTCCGGAAGCACACGTCCTCCTTTTCGGGGCATCGTATCAATCTAGGGGTCATTCAGGTGTGATATCGCGCAGGATGTCTGCCGCGGCACGAGCAGGATCCGAAGCTCTTGTGATCGGTCTGCCGATGACGATCATCGTTGCACCGCTGTCGATCGCAACGCGTGGTGTGGCAGTCCTTGACTGGTCGTCGTCGCGTTCCACGGGTCTGATGCCGGGCGTAACACGGATGAGCGATGGCGCAGCCTGAGCAACGACGTTCAACTCCTGTGGGGAGCACACAAGACCTTCGCAACCCGCCTGGTCTGCAAGTTTGGCCATCTTGCCGACAAGCTGCCCCGGGGTCCTGCGGATTCCCACTCGTTCGAGATCCGATTTCTCGAGCGATGTGAGCACTGAGACCCCAAGAACGCCTGCTTCTGCTCCCGAGGCACCCCTGTTGAGGCCGTCGATTGCAGCTTCGAGCATGTCGAACCCCCCGCTGACGTGGGCTGTTACCCATCGTGCTCCGTGTTTCGCAAGACGTTCTGCTGCCGCGCCAACCTGGGAAGGTATATCATGCAACTTTGCATCGACGAAGACCGGCCTGCCGATTCGAACCAGTGCATCGATGGTCCCTGGCCCGGGGCCATGGAGCAAACCGAGGCCGATCTTGAACGCCCCCACACTCGGTGCGACGATCTGGGCCATTTGCACCGCCTCTTCGGCCGTTCGCATGTCGAGCGCGACAACGATCGGGTTCTCGATCACCATGGTTCGTATGCCCCTATCAGCTCGGTGAGCGACGATATGCCGTGTCTTTGCATATACCTCTTCAGATCGCGAGTGATCGACCTGGCGACGCGCGGCGTCTTGAAATGAGCCGAGCCTATGGCTACCGCTGACGCTCCGGCAAGCAGGAACTCGACAACATGTGCAGCGTTTGAGACACCGCCGCAGCCAACGATGGGAAGCTCCGGAATATCCATGGCGATCTCGAGGACACTTCTGATCGCAATCGGTCTTATCGGAGCGCCGGAGTAGCCGCCGATGAGGCCGCTCAGCGCTGGTCTCCGGGTCTCCGGATCGATTCGGGCCCCCATCACTGTGTTCGCAACGACGATCCAGTCCGCGCCAGCGTTCTGGACAGCCGAGGCAACGGCGCTGATCGGTTGTGCGTCTGAGGAGAGCTTTGCACCAATGGGGAGCATCGTTGCCTGCGAAACGGCTCTCACGACGTCCGCTGAGAGCTTCGGATCGAGTGCGAATGGTCTCCCATCGAGGTTCGGGCAGGAAAGGTTCACCTCGATGGCATCAACACCCGCCCGCGTCATTTCGCTCGCAACGTCAGCGAAGCCATCGATGTCGTGGGCGACCACACTGCCCCAAACATCCGTCGGGACGGATGTGAGCGTATTGCCATAGGAGATAACCCAGGCTTCGATCCCAGGATTCTGGATGCCGATCCCGTTCAGCATGCCTGCATCTCCGTGAGCGATCCGGGGCGGCTCCCTCCCCGGCCATGGCTCAGGCGAGACGGACTTCGAGGTTGCGGCGCCGTACAACGAGAAGTCGATGACGCTTTGGAATTCCATGAGTGACCCGACAGTGCCCGATGCACCGATGATGGGCGAGGAAAGATCGTATGAGCCGAGGCTTGTCTCGAGACCGGCCATCACAGACCTACCGATGCATGGAAGTCCTGAATGCTCGTAACGCCTATGTCCTCGGTCCGTGCCGCCTGGATGCTCCTCACAACAGCAAGCCCTCCCTCTGCTGTCGTCACGCACGGAATGCCGTGCTTCGTCGCTGCAAGTCTGATGATCCGGCCGTCGCCGCGAGCTTTGCCACCTGCTGGTGTGTTCACGATGAGGTCGATGCGGCCGTCCCGGATGAGCTGAACGGGGTCGTATGGACCCTCCCCTACCTTGTCCACGTGGGTTGTGCGGATCCCGTTTCGGGCAAGGTGACCCGCCGTGCCGTGGGTCGCGAAGATATTGAACCCAAGGTCTGTCAGCAACTGAGCGACTTCGACACCGCTCGCCTTGTCCCTGTCTGCCAGAGATATGAACGCTGCGCCACTGTCTGGAACAGCATGACCGGCCCCTCTGAGCGCTCTGGAATACGCGACAGGCGCGGATGATCCGATCCCCATCACCTCGCCGGTCGAACGCATCTCAGGGCCGAGGAGCGTGTCCTCGTTCGGAAAGCGCTTCCAGGGAAGCACCGCCTCTTTCACAGCTGTGTATGGGAGCTTGATCGGTGCAAGGGGCACGAGACCAGCTTCCTTGAGTTCCAAGAGCTTCTCGCCCATCATCACCCTTGTCGCGACCTTTGCAAGCGGCACTCCCGTTGCCTTCGAGATGAACGGCACCGTTCGTGATGCTCTTGGATTCGCCTCGAGCACATATACCTCGTCGCCGCGCACTGCGAACTGGATGTTCAGAAGACCGATGACGTTGAGCCCCTGTGCGAGCTTGAGGGTGTCGGCAAGGATCTGCTCCGTGACGTGGTCCGCCAGAGTCGGCGGAGGGACGACACATGCCGAGTCACCCGAATGCACTCCGGCTTCTTCGATGTGTTCCATGAGCCCACCGATGTAGATGTCCTCTCCGTCGAATACGGCATCGACATCGACCTCGATCGCAGACTCGAGGAATCGATCGATCAGCAAAGGAGATTCGGAGAGATCTACCTCATCCCCGCGAGTTGCCCCGTACAACTCCCCGAGGTGAGCACTGAGATCCTCCACGTTGTAGATGATGCGCATTGCTCTGCCGCCAAGCACATAGGAAGGTCTGACAAGAACGGGAAGACCGATCTCATCGACAACATCCATCGCTTCAGCCATGCTCAGAGCCGTGCCGTGGGGCGGTTGACGGATCTGGAGCTTCGAGCAGAGTTCAGAGAAACGCTCCCTGTCCTCTGCCATGTCAATGGCATCAGGACTCGTGCCTGCGATGTGAACGCCAGCTCGTTCGAGATCGTGCGCAAGCCCGAGGGGTGTCTGACCTCCGAGCTGCACGATCACAGCAACAGGCTGCTCAACTTCAACAACCGCGAGGACGTCCTCTGTCGTCAGGGGTTCGAAGTACAGGCGTGTGGAAGTGTCGTAGTCGGTTGAGACGGTCTCGGGATTGCAGTTGAGCATCACGGTTTCGTATCCGGCATCTCGAAGGGCGAAGGCGGCATGCACGCAGCAGTAATCGAATTCAATACCCTGACCGATCCTGTTCGGACCGGACCCAAGCACCATGACCGTTCTCTTCCCCGGCGGACGAGCTTCAGACTCGTCTTCGTATGACGAGTAGAAATATGGCGTCTGTGCTTCGAACTCCGCAGCGCATGTGTCGACCGTCTTGTAGGTGACATGTATCGCGCTGCTGGCGCGCATCGCAGCAATCAGTGGTGTAGCGATCTCCCATAGGTAGGAGAGTTGCTCATCGGAGTAGCCCAGACGTTTCGCTTCCCTGAGCGATTCGGCGGACGGTGCGTTGCGTTCGATCTCAGAGCGACACGCGACGATCTGGGCGATCTGGTCGAGGAACCACGGGTCTATGTGGGTTGCTGCGGCGACTATCCCGGGCTTCATCCCTCTACGGATCGCTTCGGCGACTTCGAAGAGCCGATCGGGACTCGCGACGTGCAGCCTTGCGAGGAGTTCCTCATCGGAGAACCGCGTGTGTCTGTGCTCTGCTCTGTCCGCATTGAGCCCATTGCGGCCGGTCTCGAGACTTCGGATGGCCTTCTGAAGCGCCTCGGGGAAGGTCCTCCCGATCGCCATCGCTTCGCCTACAGACTGCATGGATGTCCCGAGGACGGGATCCACGGAAGGGAACTTTGAGAAGTCGAATCTGGGAACTTTGACCACGACATAGTCGAGAGAAGGCTCGAACGACGCTGGCGTCTTGCCGGTGATGTCGTTGACGATCTCATCGAGCGTGAACCCGACGGCGAGCAGCGCCGCCATCTTTGCAATCGGAAAACCGGTGGCCTTTGAAGCGAGGGCGGATGACCGCGAAACCCTTGGATTCATCTCAATGATGATTCGCCGACCTGTCTCCGGATCGACGGCGAACTGGACGTTCGATCCCCCTGTCTCGACACCTATTGCACGTAGGCATGCGATCGCCTCGTCGCGCATCTCCTGGTACTCCCTGTCAGACAGGGTCATCGATGGTGCAACCGTGATGGAGTCCCCCGTGTGGACCCCCATCGGATCGAGATTCTCGATCGAACACACGATGACGGCATTGTCAGCACCGTCACGCATCACCTCGAGCTCGAACTCTTTCCACCCAAGCATCGATTCCTCGATGAGGACGCCGCCGACAGGAGAGGTGTCCAGGCCCGATCGGGTGATGCTTTCGAACTCGGCTTTGTCGTAGGCAAGTCCCGTGCCACCTCCTCCAAGGATGTAACTGGGTCGCACCATGACCGGATAGCCGAGATCGGCTACGGCTACTCTTGCCTCCTCCATGGAGGTGACATAATGGGCGTTCGCCGTCTCGATTCCCGCGGCATCCATGGCCTTCTTGAATCTGCCGCGATCCTCTGCTGCTTCGATCGCATCAAGGGAAGCCCCGATGAGCTCTATGGCCAGTTCCTCGAGCACCCCGCTTTGTGAAAGCTCCATCGTCACGTTGAGCGCTGTCTGGCCTCCAAGTGTGGGGAGGAGTGCGTCCGGTCGCTCCCTTCGGAGAATCTTCTCGACGATGGACGCAGTGATCGGCTCGATATAGGTTGCGTCGGCAAACTCCGGATCGGTCATGATCGTTGCGGGATTCGAGTTCACAAGTACAACGCGATACCCGTTCTCGCGCAGCACCTTGACTGCCTGGGTACCGCTGTAATCGAACTCGCATGCCTGGCCGATGATGATCGGACCGGATCCGATGACCAAGATCGACCCGATGTCAGTGCGTTTGGGCATGGCTCTCCCTCACCAGTTCGGTGAAGTGATCGAAGAGCCGCGATGCGTCGTTCGGTCCCGGTGAAGCCTCGGGGTGGTACTGCACCGAGAATGCGGCGATGTCATGGCACGCCAAGCCCTCGTTCGTCCCATCGTTGAGGTTCTGGTGGGTCCCTGACACCGCTCCGAAGGGCGTCTGGATGTTCTCCGGCACGAGGTCAGGGGTCGGGAGCCCGCTGTACCGCGGTCTTTCGTCCCCGGTGATGGCCCACAGATCAACGGCGAACCCGTGATTCTGAGACGTGATCTCGACACTGCCGTCACTCAGTCTCCTCACAGGGTGATTTCCGCCGTGGTGCCCAAACGGAAGCTTGAACGTACGGGCCCCGATGGCAAGACCGAGAAGTTGGTGACCGAGGCAGATGCCGAACACGGGGATCTCTCCAAGCAATTCCCTGATTGCCTCGACAGGACCCGTGAGGGGCTCGGGGTCGCCCGGCCCGTTGGACAGGAGCACGGCGTCTGGTTCAAGGGCAAGGGTCGCGTTCGCAGGGGTCGATGCCGGTACGACTGTCACGTCGAGGCCACGGCTGTTCATAGACCGGAGGATGTCCCTCTTTATCCCGAAGTCGTAGGCGACAACGTGGCCGACATATTCACCGTGGGCCGTGGTTCGGTACAGCTCATCGGTGGAGACGCCGGATGCAAGGTCTTGACCCTCCATGGATGGGGCCGCGGCTGCCAGGGACACGAGCTCGGCTTCGTCCGCGTCGACTCCCACGGCGACGGACATCGAACCTGCGTCACGAATGTGCCTCGTGAGACGTCTTGTATCGATGTCAGAGAGCGCAACGACATCGTGCTCAACGAGGTACTGGTCAAGAGGCTGCGTCGAACGCCACGAGGAGGCCATTCGGCTCATCGACCTCGCCACAAGCGACCGGGCGTGGATCCTCGAGGACTGGTCGTCATGTTCGGTGGAGCCGTAATTGCCGACGTGTGGCGTCGTGAGGACGACCACTTGACCTGAATAGGATGGATCTGTGATGATCTCCTGATACCCGGTCATGGCCGTGTTGAAGACGACCTCTCCTGTGACGACGCCGGGTACGCCGGCGGAACGACCACGGAACACTGCCCCGTCCGCCGTTACCAGCAGGCCCGGTTTCACAAGCTACCCCTCATGGGTGATGGCACCTTGGAAGATCGTCGCCTTCACCCTCCCTGTCAGCTCTCGCCCGAAATAGGGTGTGTTGACAGACTTCGAAACCGTACTCCGCGGGACCCATATGGTCGTTGGGTCAAAGATGACGATGTTCGCGCATGCCCCAGTCGTCAATGGCTTCCCTTGGTCAGGGAATCCTGCGATTCGGGCAGGAGCTACAGACATTCGATCGAAGAACGCCGCCTGATCCAATGCGCCCACACCGTTGGTCACCGCACCTGCCCACTCGAGACCCGTCACGCCGTTCAACGCATGTTCGAAAGGGACGTCCTTCTCTGTTGCTGCGTGTGGCGCATGGTCGGTGGCGACGGCGTCGATCACCCCGGTCCGAAGACCTTCGACCAACGCTGTGGTGTCCTCCGGATCTCGAAGGGGTGGCATCATCTTGAAGTTCGAGTCTGTCGATCTGACGTCCTCGTGGTCGAACATGAGATGATGGGGTGTCACCTCGGCCGTGATGTCGAGCCCTCCGCTCTTCGCGGATGCGACCAACGCGACACCTTCTGCAGTTGAAAGATGCTGTACGTGATATCGCACACCGGTCATCTCAGCCAGAGCGATGTCCCTTGCAATGATGACATTGTCGGCTTCTCGTGGGATTCCGTACATACCGAGCCTCGACGAAACCCCACCTTCATGCATGTGCCCGGAAACACTGAGATCTGCATCGACTGCATGTTGGGACACGACGCCACCGAGTTGCGCCACGTATTCCATGGCTATTCTGAGAACGCTCGCGTTCGCGACAACGTGACCGTCATCGGTGAAGATGCGGACCCCCGGCATCCCACAACTCGTCGAGGTGAGCCATGCGCTCTCCCGCCCCTCCGAGGGTGAGACATCCGGCAGACACCACTTCAGCGGTTTTCGATCGACGGGCCTGATCGGCAACGTACCTCGCCAGATGTCCCGAATCGATCGGAGGGTCGGTGTTCGGCATTGCGACAAGTGCCGTGTACCCCCCGGCAGCGCCGGCCGCTGTACCGGAGGCAATGTCCTCTTTCCATTCGTACCCCGGCTCACGCAGATGGGTATGGATGTCCACAAACCCCGGTCCAACCCAGGCGCCGTCGCATTCGATCGTCCGATCGGCATCACCGAGGTCTTGACCGATCGTCTCGATACGTCCGTTCGAGATCGCAATATCGCTGTTGCGGATTCCCTCGTCCGTCAGAACGGAACCGCCCTTGAGCACAAGATCAAGCATCGTGTTCACCTCCGAGCAAGCGGAATAGAACAGCCATCCTCACGGCCACGCCGTTCGACACCTGCTGGAGGATCAGCGCCCTGTCATCGTCCGCAACGTCATACCCGATCTCGACACCCCGGTTCATGGGTCCTGGGTGCATGACGATCGCGTCCGGCTTGAGTCGGGTGAACCTCGCCGAGGTCATACCGAACCTCCTCGTGTACTCGGTCAGTGAAGGGAATACGGATGATCCACCTCGTTCGGTCTGCACTCTCAGGAGATACACAACATCGATGTCATCCAGAATGTCATCGATGTTGTACTTCACGGTCACAGGCCACGCCTCAGGGTCAATCGGAAGGAGCGTGGGTGGTCCAACGAGCACGACGTCTGCACCGAGGGCTGTCATCGCGAAGATATCCGATCTCGCCACCCTCGAATGTTTGATGTCACCGACGATGGCGATCCTCAGACCCTCGAGCGTTCCAAAGCGCTGTCTGATGGTGAGGCAGTCGAGAAGTGCCTGAGTGGGGTGCTGATGGGCACCGTCCCCACCGTTCACGATCGGGATATCGAGCCATTCGGCAAGTCTCCATGGGGCACCCGTTGCCTTGTGCCTGACGACCATCAGATCGATGCCCATGGCTCGAACCGTGAGAGCCGTGTCCTTGAGTGATTCTCCCTTTGACAGGGCAGACGTTCCGGGTGAGAAAGAGACCGTGTCTGCAGAGAGTGCCTTGGCCGCCTTCTCGAAAGACATCCTCGTCCGGGTGGACGGCTCGAAGAACATGGTCGCGACAGTCTTGCCGCGCAGCGCCGGCACTTTCGGTATCGGTCTTGTCAGGACTTCGGCGAATCCGTCGGCCTCATCGAGTAGGTCTTCGAGCACCTCGCGATCCATGTGTTCTGTCGAAAGTAGATGGTTCATCCATCCACCCCCTGGTCGATCCACACGCCCTCTTCGCCGTCGATCTCCTCGAAGCGGACTGAGACACGTTCAGTAACCGCAGTCGGGATGTTCTTCCCCACGAAGTCTGCACGAATCGGAAGCTGTCTATGGCCCCTGTCGATCAGAACGGCGAGTTGCACTGCGCCCGGCCTCCCCAAGTCGGTAAGTGCGTCGAGGCCGGCACGGATCGTGCGACCGGTGAAGAGCACGTCATCGGCAAGAACGACGGTCTTGCCGTCGATGTTCTCCGGCATCGTGGTCGGTCCGATCCTCGTTCGAGGTCGCGTGTCGAGGTCGTCGCGATACATCCCGATGTCGAGGCTGCCTGCCACCACATCGGTGCCCTCGATCTCGGAGAGGGTGCTTGCGATCCGATCTGCAAATGGCTTTCCCCGTGTAGGGATGCCGACGATGAGAACATCTGCGATCCCGTGGTTGCGCTCGACGATCTCGTGAGCTATCCGTTTCGTCACTCTGTCAAGGTCCTCAGCCGACATCACTCTTCGCACGCATGGCCTCCAGATACACGAAAGCCGCACGCCTCTGCGTACGGCAATCCTTCTTCGTTCATTGGTTTCCATCCTTGTCGGCCTCGCTGGACCGGGTTAAAGGCAGGTTTGTTGGGCGCACCCTATCAGGTTCAGATCACTTTACGATTCCCAGTTCAGGCTCGTCGCCATCGGGGGGCTCCCTCGTTTCCGGATGCGACCGTTGAAAGGATCCCATTGATGAAGGACCCACTCTTCGCCGTGGAGAATTTCTTCGCCAGTTCGACAGCTTGAGAAATCACGATGGCTATCGAAAGATCCGTGTTCTCAAGTTCGTAAACACCGATCCTGAGAATGTTCCGATCGACAACCGGCATCCGTTCGATTCGCCACTTCGTCGAAGCATCGGAGATGAGTTCGTCGATGGCTCCGCGGTTGTTCCAGACGCCTTCAGCGAGCTCGGAGGCACGTTTGGAGATCTTGGTGATGTCGACGGCTTCGAGCTGACGGGAATCCGCTGCGTAGAGGGCACCAAGAGCTTGCTCTCGAGCTTCAGTTCGTTTCACGACACCCGCGTGATGTAGTCGCCCGTGCGGGTGTCGACCTTGACGACGTCGCCCTCTTCCACGAACAACGGAACCTGAACGACTCGTCCCGTCGATAGGGTCACAGGCTTCGTTGCTCCAGACACTCTGTCGCCCTTGACACCAGGTTCGGCGAATGTGACCTCGAGCTCGACCGATGCGGGCAGTTCGATATCTATTGGCGTTCCTTCGAACATGGCTATCCGCACGACCATGCTCTCAGACATGAAGTCGGCGACGCCTCCGACAAGTTCCTGGGACAGTGGAATCTGGTCGAAGGTCTCTCCATCCATGAAATTGAAGCCCATGTCGTCCTTGTAGAGGTACGTGAAGTCCCTGCGGTCGATGGTCGCCTTCGGCACGTTCTCGCCTGCGCGAAAGGTCTTGTCCAGGACTGCGCCTGTGCGCACGTTCTTGAGTTTCATGCGTACGAACGCCTTGCCCTTGCCCGGTTTCACATGCTGATAGTCAACGACGGAGAACAGACCCTCGGGCAGGTTCAGAGCCATGCCAGGCTTCACATCGTTGGTCGAGATCATCTGTCGGTTCCTCCGTCATCTGGACCGGTCGTGATCAGGCGAGGCCGATCCCCTCGAATGCAGCCCGTACGGTAGCGTCGTCAGCGTGTACCAGCTGTGGGACGCAGAAGTCTTCGAGGAGCACCATTCGCAGGCCTGCAGTGTCGCGCTTCTTGTCTCTCTCCATCTGGGCGCGAAGAGCTTCGGGTTCAGCATCACCAGCCGTGACCGGCAGTCCAACCTCCCTCAGAATGGCGCGTTGGCGCTCCTCCCCGGTAAAGCCGAACATCGCGCGTGAAGCGGCGCCCGCGGCAACCGTACCGATGGCAACGGATTCAGCGTGGCTTCGGCCAGTCGTCGTCTCGATGGCATGGCCGACCGTGTGCCCATAGTTCAAGATGGCACGTCTTCCACGCTCCTTGAAGTCATCGCTCACCACGGAAACCTTCACGGCAACCGAGCGATTTACGATCTCTTCGAGGTTCACTTCGAGACCATCACGCTCGTAGGCCTCGACGATCGACATGTCTTCGATGAAACCCGTTTTCAGGGCTTCGGCAGCACCTTCGCGTTTGAGTGCCGTTGGTAGCTGGTCGATGATATCGATATCGATCAGCACTGCTTCTGGGTGGGCGAACACGCCTGCAAGGTTCTTGCCACCGACGTTGACGCCCGTCTTGCCACCGATGGCAGCATCTACTGCAGCTATCAGAGTCGTCGCGACGTACATCACGGCGACACCTCTGAGGTACGTTCCCCCAACGAACCCAGCGACATCGGTGAGAGCCCCACCGCCTACTCCGATGATCAGATCATCTCGTGTGAACGCGATCTCATTGAGGAACCTGTAGACATCTTCCACGACGCCGAGCTGTTTCGCTTCCTCGCCATCGGGCACGGTGTATGTCGTAGCGTCCAGTTCCGCACGCCCGAGCAACGAGGCGTACGACCTTGCGAGTCCCTCCGTTGCGGGCTGGGAGAGTATCGCCACGCGCTGTCGTCCGTGGGACGTTGCGATATCTCTCAGCACCTCATTGACTCCACGACCAACGACGATCGTCGAGACGGGCTCCCTGGCGCTCCAGATCACATGTCGACGCACCCTGCCACCTCCTCCGCTACTTCTCGGGGTGATCGTCCAACCGTCGATACGACATGGTCCGCGACGTCCTCATAGATGCTCAGGCGGTCGGCCAGGATACGTGCAACGGCCCCAGGCGTGTCCAGCAACGGCCTGTCCGATGTGAGGTCGACTCGCTCGGCGATGGTTCCAACGTCGACGTGGAGCAGGATGATCGTACCGGATCCTGACATCGTCGCCACGTTCTCCACAGAGAGAATGGCTCCACCGCCCGTCGCGATCACCGAACGCTCTCCCTCTGCGCCGGAGGCGATGACGTCGGATTCGGAGTCGCGGAACACCGCTTCCCCTCTGGAAAACAGCTCATTGATCGTATGCCCTGTTGATTCCATGACAACCGCGTCCGTGTCGATGAACGGTAGGCCGAGAATCTCGGCCACCAAGACACCAACGGTCGTCTTCCCCGATCCCATCATCCCGACCAGCCAGATGTGCCCCATGTCAGTGCTCTGCCAGCCTGGCCTTGTATGCGTCGACCGATGAGACAAAGTCTGCAACGGTATCGCCGCCGAACTTGCGCATCATCTCGTCTGCGAGAACGTATGCAACCATCTGCTCCGCGACGACGCCTGCGGCAGGGACCGCGCAGACGTCGCTGCGTTCACGGAATGCTGACGCGGGCTCCTTCGTATCGACGTCCACGGTCTCGAGAGCGCGCATGAGGGTTGAGATCGGTTTCATGGCAGCCTTGACGCGCAGGACCTCTCCCGTCGTCATGCCGCCCTCGAGGCCCCCCGCATGGTTGGTGCGCCTGCCATAGGAGCCATCTTTCATGATGATCTCGTCATGGGCGGCAGACCCACGGGACGCCGCCTGGGTGAGTCCATCGCCGATCTCGACAGCCTTGATCGCCTGGATCGACATCAGCGCCCCGGCAAGGCGTCCATCGAGTTTGCGGTCCCAGTGGACGTGGCTGCCGATGCCGGGCACAAGGCCGTACGCGAGCACCTCGACGACGCCTCCGAGTGTGTCCCTATCGCTCCTCGCCGCCTCGATCTCGGCGATCATCGCTTTCTCAGCATCCGGGTTGAAGACCCGCACCTTCGAAGCATCAACTCTGTCGAGATCCTCCGGAGCGGGGAGAGCGCGCATTGAGGCCGTCACGGATCCGATCGCAACGACATGGCTCATGACCGTCACGCCGACTTCGCCAAGAAGCTGCTTCGCAAGATAGCCGACGACAGTCCTCGCCGCGGTTTCACGCGCAGAAGCACGCTCGAGGATATCTCTTGCGTCGCTCGTGTCGTATTTTTGCATGCCGACGAGATCGGCGTGACCGGGGCGAGGCTTCGTTTCTCGCTTTGAGCTCTCTCCCGGATCTGAAGTCATCTCCTCCTGCCACTTCTCCCACTCCGTGTTCCGGATGAGCACCGTGACAGGCCCCCCGATTGTCCTTGCGAAGCGGACGCCGCCGAGGATCTCGAGCTCGTCGCGCTCGAGGCGCATCCGCGGACCCCGGCCGAAACCAAGCCGGCGGCGTGCGAGTTCGTCTGCGATGCCTCCCTTGGTGACGCTGAGCCCCGCGGGAAGACCCTCGACCGTCGCCACAAGGCCCGGACCGTGGGATTCGCCAGATGTGAGAAACCTAAGCATCGGGATGCAGAGTAGGAGCGCCACAACGCAGAAGAGAATCTCTCATCGCAGATACCAGTCAGTGATGTTCTGGCCAACGAACAGCGCGATCACCGCAGCTGCGGTCATGAACGGACCGAATGGGATCGCATCTTTGCGTCCCTGCCTCCGGGTAACGAGCAGAAACGCAGCGACCGTCCCACCGATGAGGAACGATCCGATGCCCGCAACGAGGACGTGGCCGAGGCTCAGATAGCCGACAGATACACCGATGATGAAGGCGAGCTTCACATCGCCGAAGCCGAGGCCACCCTTCACAACGAACGCAAGGGCGAACATCACGACAAAGTAGCCAGCTCCACCGATAGCTGCGTCGACGAGGCTGCCGCCTGATGGCTCCACCAGGTGACCAGCTACCAGCAACACGATGGTGATCACCGTCCCGGGCCCGAGAATCCGATTCGGGATCAGTTTCGTGTCGAGGTCGGTGACGGTGAGCAGGATCATCATCCACAGGAACACCAGATACGCAGGCACCAACCAGAGCGAGGCTACGGCTGAAGGGATCAGGCCGGAGAGCACAACGGTTGTGACGAGAACAATGACGTTGGCGATCCGCTGCGCGTGTCCGTGCGGTCGGCAGGATGCCAGCACCGCGTCAAGACCGGACCCACACTCTTCGCACACAGGGCCGAACCATCGATCAGGTAACTCGAGGCGATGTGCGTCGGCCTCGGCAACGATCGATCTGGCAATGATGGCGCCAAGCACCGCAGCAATGAGCACGGGAAAAACCATGCAAAGAGCATAAGCCATGGCACGGTAACGCTCGCGGCCATCAACTTTCAGTGTCGGGTATCTCTCGGATTTCCGCAGGAGAGCAGAGCGACGAACCGCGATACGCCACTGACTACCAACCCCCAGTGGCAGGTGTTGATAGATGTGTTCCCTCCGACGGCGGACAGCGGAAGGTGGATAGCTGTTTCGTGTCACACCTGGTCGGTACATTGTTGTTATGTATTGGAATGCGAGAACGGTTGGTGAACTTGAGGCTGATCTTGTTGCCCTTGAGGCGAAGATCTCGTTGTTGCGGTGTGAACAGCATGTTCTGGTGAACGAGCTTGACAAGGCTCAGGCGCCTCAGACCGATGCTTCGAGGTCGATTGTCGAGTGGGTTCAGGCCCATTTGGATGTCAAGACCGACACTGCCCGTGATCTCGTGTTTGCTGCACGGCGTTTCAAGTGGAACCGTGATCTGTACCACCACATGGTGTATGACGGTGCAACGTTCGACCGCACTGTGGCAGTGGTGAAGCTCGCTGATGCAGGTGCTACGAAAGACCAGGTTGAAGAGTCATATGGGCGTGATCTTGGCGGCGTGGCACGCATGATTGCCCGCACGAGGCATGTCACCCCGGCTGTTGAGCGTGAAGTGTTCTCTGATCGTTTCTTTGTGATCCAACCGAACCTCGACGAATCCAGATACCGCATGTGGGGCGAAGCACCAGGAATCGTTGGTGCCACCATTGACAGGGCGATCAATGAACGTGCAGACCAACTCCGAGAGGTTGCACACGGCCTGCCGTCGTCGAGGGGTCAACGCCAGTTGGATGCCCTCACAGCCATGTCCCAGGACTCCCTCGCCGGCACCTCAGATGGAAGTTCTCCGACATCAGATGGCGGTCATGTCACCGTCTTTGTTGACGCGCGAAGGGACAGCCCGACCGAGACTGCGGCAGAGATCGAATGCGGGCCAAGGGTAGGACCAGACGTATTGGAACAGATGCTGTGTATCGGACGGGTCCAGATCGTTGGTCTCGACGACCAGGTGTTCCGGTCTATCACATCACGAGCCACCCGGGCCATCCCGCCAGCCATCAGACATGCTGTGACCCGACGTGACGGGATGTGTGTCATTGACGGATGCAACTCGAGGTACCGACTCGAACCACACCACATCAAGCGCTTCTCAGACGGCGGTACGCATCATCTGGACAATCTCGCCACCATGTGCTGGTACCACCACCACATAGCCATCCACGGGGCTGGCTACCAGATAGACCCACAATCCCCACCCCTGAGACGAAGACTCACAAGAGCCGGCCTAACCCCAGGACCAGAACCACCCTGAGAGGTTCACGGTCCAAAGAGGTGCTGACCGTAAACCTCTTCGCCAATCAACATCTACGACCTCGCAGCTTGGTCCATGACGAGCATGGGTGCTTCCTCGCCTGTGAAAATCTTGAACGCTTCGCCTGCCTGGCCAACGAGCATCGTGAGCCCGTCCGCTGTAGGCAGGCCAAGGGCAATCGCGTGGGCAACAGAAGGCGAACGCTCAGCGCCGTATGTCATGTCGATGAGGGCCGCTGCGCGTTCCACCACACCGTCAGGTAGGGACTCCCCCGCCATACCGAGCGGCGTTGCATTGATGACGGTGGCCAATGCGACCGATGTACCCCAAGAGACCGAAGTGGCTCCGACATCGACACGGCTGATGAGCGCATCTGCGTTCTCCTTGTCCCTAGCGGTGATGTAGACATCTCTTCCAGCTACAGCCACCAGCGCAGCAGCGGCCGCTCCGCCGGAACCCAGGAGCAGAATCGGACCGTACGCGTTCATCCCCACGGTTGCGAGGGCATGGAGGACACCGGCGACATCGGTGTTGTGGCCCATGAGGCAACCGCTCTCGACGGTAAGCGTGTTGACGGCTTCCGAACGCGCTGCGAGATCAGACAGCTCATCCGCAGCCTCAAAGGCATTGTGTTTGTGCGGCATCGTGACGGAAACGCCGTCGAGATGGCCGGAGCGCAACGCTTGGACGACCTCGTGGAATCTGTCCGCGGGCACACGCATGAACCCGAAGTCGGCGTCGATGGAGAGAGACCTGAAGGCGGCAGTGTGGATCGCCGGTGAGCGTGAGTGCTCGACGGGATCTCCAACGACGGCGAACTTCACGGCAGGACCCCTGCCGCCTTGGCCGCTTCAACATTCGACTGATGCTCCGCATATGTTGCAGCGAACGCGTGAGACCCATCATCGTGGCCAAGGACATAGAACAGGTAGTCGGATTGCACCGGGTTGATCGCGGCTTGAAGGCTTGGTGTCGACACCGTGCCGATCGGAGTCGGAGGGAGTCCATCTACAGAGTATGTGTTGTACGGCGAGTCGATCTTGAGGTGTTCCGTGAGCACCCGCCCGGGGTTGTAACCGAGGGCGTAGATCACGGTCGCGTCGATCTGGAGGCGCATGGGCTCTGCGAGTCTGTTGTGGATCACTGAGGAAATGATCGGACGGTCGCTCTCCGTTCCTGCCTCCCACTCGATCAGAGACCCGATGACGAGCGCCTCGTATCGAGAGATCTCGAGCTCTCCGATGCGGGACCAGTCAACTGCCTCGAATCGTCTGGTCATCTCATCGGCCATCACTTGAAGGATCTGGGCGGGCGTGTTGTCTGGCGCCATCGGGTACGTCGCTGGATAGAGAAGGCCCTCCCAACGAACGATGGGGTCTGAGACATCATCGGGCAACAGCGGCGATGTGACTGTGCCATCTCTGAGCGCCTTGCGGAATTCGGCACGTGAGTAAGTGGTCCTGTCCGCGAGTTCGTCGATGATGCGATCGATGGTCCATCCTTCGATCACCGTGAACGCCGCGCCCGATGTGACATCTCCACCTTCCACGAGACGACGCAAGACGACGGCCGGATCCATATCTGTCGTGAGCGAATACGTCCCTGCCTGCAGCCTGTCTTCGACACCTGCGGCCTTTGCGGCAGCTTGCAGGTCGCTCGATCGCACAACTCCCGCATCATGCATGGTTCCGTAGATGCTCGACGCAGAGCTTCCCGGTTCAACGGTTACCTCAACGGGCATTCCCGGTTCGACAGCCCAAGGGTCGTCGCCTGCCACCAATCCGGCGACCGCCCTTGCACCGAGGAAGAGAAGAAGAATCGCGACGAAAGCAAGCGCTGCGATCGCGGTGAACCGAACCGCGGTGCGGCTCTCACCTTCCGGTGTCTGTGTCCCGTTCGTTTCCAAGTTCGTATCTCCGCCTGTCCAAGAAACCCTGCAACATGACCGCTGCGGCTACCTGATCACGCTTCTTCGTGCGTGATCTTCGTTTCACACCACCCTCGAGCAGCGCATGCTCTGCCGTCACGGTCGTGAACCTTTCGTCGTGGAACGATACGAGCAGTCCCGTGAGTTCCTCGACAGATTCCCCGAAGTCGCGTGACTTCGCGGCGGCCTGCCCTTCACTGCCATCGAGGCTCACGGCAAGCCCAACGACTACCTCCGTGATCTCCCACTCGCTGCAGAGATCGACGAGCTTCTGCTCATGGTCAGTTGTCAGCCGATCGATGTAACCGACCGGCGACGCGATGGTACCTGAGGCATCAGATACCGCTACGCCGATCCTGCGTTCCCCAGGGTCGAGGCCGAGAATCCTTCCGCTCACAACGCAGCCAGGGCCTCGCCGGCAGCGGTTTTCATGAGGGAGATGGCTTCATCGATTCCGTCGGCGTTCGGCCCGCCGGCCTGAGCGAGCTTGGGATCTCGGCCCCCGCCACCACCGAGGGCGCTGGCGCCTGTTGCGGCGATCTCACCTGCAGATAGACCCTTTGAGACGAGATCATCGGATACGAACACGATGACCGCGGCCTTGCCGTCCGTCACCGATCCAAAAGCTCCGATGCCTGAGCCGAGGCGATCGCGTAGCTGAAATGCGAGAGCTCTGATCCCATCCCCACCGAGACCGTCGATACGTGCAGACACGAACCGTGCATTCCCTATCTCCTCAGCCTCGCTGAGGATCCCGTCGGCAATCTGGCTTCGTTCCCTGTCCTCGAACTCACCGATGCGCTGCTCCGCGGCCTTCAGCTTGTCGATAACCGACATGGCAGCATCGACTTCTCTTCCCGGCTGGGCACGAAGAATCATGCCGACGCTGTCAAGGTTCGACCGGAGTTCTGAGAGGTGCCCGTATGCAGCGGACCCGGTCAGTGCCTCAACACGCCGGATGTTCGATCCAACCGATCCCTCGCTGACGAGAACGAGCGGGCCTATCTGGCCGGTGCTGGGAACGTGCGTGCCGCCGCAGAACTCAGTCGAGAAGTCGCCCATCTTGACCACCCTGACCTCTTCGCCGTACTTGTCGCCGAAGAAAGCGATCGCACCCATCTTCTGTGCGTTCTCCTTTGAGGTTTCAACCGTTGTCACCGTCATGTTCGCGATGACCCGTTCGTTGACCTCCCTCTCAACGTGGTGGAGCGTCTCGCTGTTGACACCCTCGAAGTGTGAGAAGTCGAAACGCAGTCGATCGGATGCGACGAGTGATCCCTCCTGCTGCACATGTCGTCCGAGGACGTCGCGCAGGGCCCAGTGAAGGATGTGGGTACCAGAGTGATTCTTCCTGATTTGCTCCCGCCGGGTTCCATCGATCGCTGTCTCAGCGTCCTGTCCGACCTGTACGTAACCCTTGCCAACCCTGCCCCGATGTCCATGAACGCCGAAAAGTGCTAGCTGTGTGTCCGTCACATTGAGCATGCCCGTCTCTGTGGCGATCGTACCCGTGTCACCTACCTGACCGCCAGACTCTGCGTAGAAGGGGGAGCTGCTGAGGAACACCTCGACCTCCTGGCCTTCTTCGATACGCTCAACGGCCTCGCCCTCGCGCAATAGGGAGAGGACGACCCCGGATCCGGAAAGTTCGCCATAACCGGTGAATTCTGTCGGAGCAATGCCGCCCAAGATCCGCCTGTACATATCGGTTGCGTCGCCGTCAGCCGAGCCCCTGAATGCTGCCCTCGCGCGATCCTTCTGCCGTGTCATCTCAACATCGAAATCTGCTCGATCCACAGTGAGCCCGCGCTCGGCTGCGATCTCCTCGGTGAGCTCGATCGGGAAGCCGAACGTGTCATGGAGCTTGAAGGCAGTCGCGCCCGGGATCTCAGTGCCGGCCCCCAGCTCGGAAATGGCGACATTGAGCATCTGTTCGCCTGAGCCGAGAGTCCGCTGGAATCCGGCTTCCTCTCGCTCAACGACCTCCTTGATATGGTCCCGTCTCTCCGAGATCGCTGGGAACGCCTCAGCCATCTCGGCAACGGTCGCATCCACAAGTGCTCCGGTGATGGGCTTAGTCGCACCGATCATGTGAGCATGGCGCACGGCCCGCCGAACGAGGCGCCGGAGGATGTAGCCGCGTCCCTCGTTGGACGGAACGACACCGTCCGAGATCAGGAAGGTGAATGCCCTTCCGTGGTCGGCGAGGATACGCAGCGACATGTCTGAGCGTTCGGCGTCGCCGTACTTGACGCCACCTGCCTGTTCACCAACGGACATGATTGCCCGCATCAAATCAGTCTCGAATGCAGATCCGACATCCTGGAGCACCATTGCCATCCGTTCGAGCCCAAGACCTGTGTCGATGGATTTCATGGGCAGGTCGCCAACAACGTGATAAGGCTCGTCCTGGACGTATTGCATGAACACGAGGTTCCAGATCTCGACGAAACGCTCCTCGTCGACTGTTGGGCCTCCATCAGGTCCGTACTCCGGTCCTCGGTCGTAGAAAATTTCCGAGCTCGGCCCGGCGGGTCCTGCGACTCCCATCTGCCAGAAGTTGTCGCGGTCCCTGCGCTGGAGGCGGTCGGGGTCGATTCCCACGACGTCCAGCCAGATCTGGGCAGCTTCATCGTCGGATTCGTGGACCGTGAACCAGAGCTTGTCAGGGTCGATGCCGTAACCCTCTGTCAGGAGCTCATACGCCAGCGGAATCGCCTTCTCCTTGAAATAGTCACCGAACGAGAAATTACCGAGCATCTCGAAGAAGGAGAGATGCCTGGCAGTCGTGCCGAGAATGTCGATATCAGCAGTGCGGATGTACTTCTGTGAGCTCACAGCCCGATCGCTCGGTGGCTTCTCATCACCAAGCAATTGCGCCTTGAACGGCACCATGCCTGCCACGGTGAGGAGCAGCGTCGGATCGACAGGAATCAACGAAGCTGAAGGCACGATCGTATGGTCGCGGTCTGCGAAGAAGTCGATGAACGTGCTTCGGATCTCGTTGGTGTTCATGGCAGGCGAGGTTAGCCCGCGTTCGGCCGGGAACCGCTGGCTTCTGGTGCATTCGGAACCTCGCGCAATGCCGAGCGTTGAAGGCGTACACCGACCGCTTCGATCGTATCCGCAGCGAGAGACGCAGACGCCCGCGCAATACCTTCGGGAGTGAGATGTTCCTTGATCGTCCTGGCCCGGTTCACAACCAGGACTGTCGCACCAAGCGTTGCAACCGATCCAAGTGCGAACCATCGTATCCGAGTGAACATGGTCGAGAGGGTAGACGCTCGGCGCGTCAGCGTATCTTTCCCAGGATCTCGTCGATCTTCTGGAGTCGCTCGGCGAGATCACGTTCAGCGCCAACGGGTTTGGGCTGGTAGAGAATGGAGTCCTCATGGCCATCGGGGAGGTATTGCTGCGCCACGACGCCAGCGGATGCGTCGTGGGGATAGACATAGCCAACACCGATGCCCATATCTCGTTCACCTTGAGTTGCTCCCGACCGCAGATGTGCGGGCACCTCACCGGGCGCACCCTCTGTCCCCGCAGTGATGCCGGCACGCATCGCGCTCATCACAGAGTTCGATTTCGGAGCCAGCGCGAGATACAAGGCAGCATGGGTCAGCGCGTAATTGGCCTCGGGGAGACCAACGACCTCAACCGAGCGAAAGGCCTCATTCGCGATCCTGAGTGCATGAGCATCTGCAAGGCCGACGTCCTCAGAGGCAAAGATGATCATGCGCCTTGCGACGAACTTCGGATCCTCCCCTGCTTCGATCATCATCTGGAGCCAGTACACCACAGCGTCGGGATCGGAACCTCTCATCGACTTGATGAATGCTGAGATGATGTCGTAGTGCCTGTCGCCAGCCCTGTCGTACCGAATGATCCGTCTCTGCAACGCTTCGGCCACAGCTTCCTGCGTGACCGAGTCAGCTCCCTTTCCCAATGCGATGGTTGCTGCCATCTCGATCGTGTTGAGCGCAAGCCTCGCATCACCGCCGACCCGTTCAGACAGAGCCTCCCTGGCATCGTCGTCGACAGGCATGCCGATGCCACGCATCGCGTCCCGGGATGCTCGTTCGATCAGCTCAGCGATCTCGGTCGACGTCAGCGACTCCGTGCGAAAGACGGTTGCGCGCGAGATGAGGGGGCTGTTCACCTCGAAGAAAGGGTTCTCTGTCGTTGCCCCAACCAAGATGATGATGCCGTCCTCGACACCTGGCAGGAGCGCGTCCTGTTGTGATTTGGAGAATCGGTGGATCTCGTCAAGGAACAGGACCGTTCGGCCCCTGTCCTCTCCAAGACGTTGGTTCGCGCGTGCAAGCACCTCTCGAACATCTTTCACTCCGGCGTTCGTAGCCGTGAGCTGCTCAAAATGTGCGCCCGTCGAGGTTGAGATCAGCCGAGCAAGCGTGGTCTTGCCTGTGCCTGGTGGCCCCCATAGGATGAGTGACGACAGCTTGCCCATTTCGACCATTGAGCGAAAGGCAGCACCCTCGCCGAGGAGATGTCTCTGACCAACGACCTCGGACAGTTCCCGGGGGCGCATCCGAGCGGGAAGGGGCGCTTGTGCGCGGGTAACCTCATCCTTGCGTGCAGTGAAGAGATCGTCTCCTGCCATCAGGTCGCTACGGCGCCTTCCCTTTCGGGGCGATCTTCGTCCTCCACCCAGGCCACACGAACCTCGGGCCTGATATCGATGCCGAGCTCAAAGAGCTGTTCCTCGTCGACCCTGCTGGGCGAGCCAGTCAAGGGATCAGCTCCCGTTTGGGTCTTGGGGAAGGGGATGATCTCGCGAATGTTCGGTTCGTCCTTCAGGATGCTCACGAACCGGTCGATGCCAATCGCAAATCCGGCGTGTGGCGGCGTTCCATAGCGAAGGGCTTCAAGGAACCATCCGAAACGGGATTCCGCATCCTGGGCACTGATACCCATGACTTCGAACACCTTTCTCTGAACCTCAGGGTCGTGGATCCTCACGCTTCCCGATCCAAGTTCGGTACCGTTGAGAACGAGGTCGTACGCCTTCGACACAGCCTTCTCCGGACTGTTCGCGAGAACGTCAAGATCGCCAGGGTTCGTAAACGGATGATGCGCGGGCGAAAGACTTCCATCCTCTCCAACATCGAAGACAGGGAAGTCCACGATGAACGCGAACACAAGCTCGTCGTTGTTCTCCGGCTGCCCAATGTCGAGCCTGAGCTGCCCGAGGACTTTGCCCACGACCCGTGCGTCGTCTGCCGCGATCAGCAGTGTGTCTCCTGTACCGCAGTCGAGCGAGGTCTTTATCGCCTCGATCTCCTCGTCGGAGAGGAACTTGGCAACTGGCGAGCGCAGCGACCCGTCCTCCTCGACGACCATCCACACAAGGCCCCTTGCACCGAGCTCCTGCGCTCTGGACACGAGTCCGTCGAGACCGGATCGTGACAGGCCGAGTTGACCACCGTTGATAGCTTTGACGCTGCCGCCTGACTCGAGAATACCTGCGAACGCCTTGAACTCCGTGGTAGGGAAGACCTTCGAGAGATCGACGATCTCCATTCCGAAACGGAGGTCGGGTTTGTCTGTGCCGAAGCGCTCCATCGCCTCGGCATAGGTCATCGTGACCAAAGGAAGCACGACCGTTTCGCCTCTGAGCTCCATGACAACCTCAGCAACGATCCGTTCGAGAACTTCGAGAACATCGTCCTGTCCCCAGAACGAACCTTCGAAATCCAGCTGTGTGAACTCGATCTGGCGATCCGATCTGAAATCCTCGTCCCTGTAGCACTTGGCGACCTGGTAGTAACGTTCGACGCCACCGATCATCAAGAGCTGCTTGAAGAGCTGGGGTGACTGTGGCAGTGCATAGAAGTTTCCGGGTCGGAGTCTGGAAGGCACGAGCATGTCGCGTGCGCCTTCAGGAGTTGACGCGATGAGTGTCGGCGTCTCGATCTCAAGAAAGCCGCCGCTGTCCATGACCCTGCGCATCGCACCGATCGCCCTCGAGCGGGCCCTGAGGTTCTCGGCCATGCGGGTGCGGCGCATGTCGAGATAGCGGTACCGGAGCCTAAGTGTTTCGTCCACCTCAACGCGTTCATCGATCTGGAATGGCAGCGGTTCCGAGGGACTCAATACGATGAGTGTCTCACAGACAACTTCAACGGCTCCTGTTGGCAGATCCTCGTTCGCTGTGCCCTCTGGCCGCGGGCGGACCGTTCCGATGATCTGGATGCAGTACTCACTCCTGAGTCCATGAAGCATCTCCTCGGTTGCCGGGGCATCCTCGGGATTGAGCACGACCTGCACGACTCCTGAGGCATCTCGAAGATCGATGAATATGACACCACCGTGGTCACGACGGCGAGCCACCCAACCTGCAAGTGTCACTGCGTTCCCAGCATGTTCCGATCGGAGCATGCCTGCGCCGATCGTCTTCATCTGGCTCGTAGCCATCGTTCGATCTCCTTGTGTGGTATGACTTCCTGGTCACCGCTGTCGAGGTCCTTTGCGGTGACCTCATCGTGAGCCCACTCCGAGCCAACGACGATCGCGGCTCTTGCCCTTCGACGGGCCGCGTCCCTGAACTGCGTCTTGACGGTCCGTTGGATGTCTGTCATGTCTATTCGCAGGCCTGAGGCACGCAGTTCGGATGTGAGCAGCCGAGCTTCGGTCCTGAGCGACTCGTCTGTCACGACAACGAACGCGTCGAGCGCGGATCTCTGATCCTCTCCCCTTGAGGCTAGGAGGATCCGGTCAACACCCATTGCCAGCCCAACTGCTGGTGTCTGCTTGCCCCCGAGGAGTTCGAAGAGTCCGTCATACCGACCACCGCCTCCGACAGAGCTCTGAGCAGCTTCGTACCCCGTTGGGATGTACTCCCACACTGTTCTCGTGTAGTAGTCGAGCCCCCGCACAAGCTTGTCGTCGATCACATATCCGAGGCCCAAATCGGCAAGGCCAACCCTGACCTGCTCGAAGTGGGCCCTGGCGCCATACCCGAGATAGTCAAGAGGCACCGGAGCGTCGGCAATCACTTCCTGATCGACCTTGGAATCCAGAACCCGTATCGGATTGCTCTCAACCCTGTTCTTGGAATCGTCCGAGAGTTCATCGAAGCGCTCGAGCAGGTACTCGCGAATCGCGTCGCGATATGCCACCCGATCCTCAGGATCTCCTATCGAGTTGATACGAATCTCAACTTCGGGAACGTTGAGGCGTTCGAGGAACCGGAAGCCGAACTCGATCACCTCGACATCTGCCTCAGCGGAGTCTGAACCAAGGTATTCGACGCCTGCCTGGGTGAATTGACGGGTGCGACCCTTCTGGGGCCTCTCGTACCGGAACATCTCACCCCAGTAGGCACCCTTGAACCTGCCATGCACTCCCCCAGCCTGTACGACGGCTCGCACAACGGATGCTGTCAATTCGGGCCTGAGCGTGATGGATCGCCCACCTTTGTCTTTGAATGTGTACATCTGCTTCTTCACGACTTCGGTGTCCGTTCCGACAGCGCGGGCGAAGACATCTGTGTCCTCGAACATCGGACTCAGTACAAGGTCGTATCCGAACTGCTCGCTCAGTTCGTCGAAGACATTTCGCGCGTCGCGCCACCGGGCAGAGTCAGGTGGAAGTACGTCGTAGGTGCCTTTTGGGGCCCTGAACCTGGTCACAGCAACTCCTGGAGGAACGGGTTGAGCATGCGTTCGGCGGCAAGCGTAGTGCTGGGACCGTGACCTGGCAGAACCGCTGTTTCGTCGGGGAGCGGAAGAACACGACTTGCCATCGACTCCATCAGCGTCTCGTATGAACCCCCCGGGGAGGTCTGTGCGACCGATCGAGCCTGCGAAGAGCTGGTCACCAGAGAACAACACCCCCTCTGCAGCAAGGTGGAAACAGCAGTGACCCGGCGTGTGCCCCGGTGTGTGCAGAACATCGAATAGGATGTTTGCGAGATTGAGTTTCTGTCCGTGTAAGAGCTCGACGAAACTCGTCGATACGAGCTCATCGTCCCCGGTTGGGAACGATTGTCCCATGAGCGCCTCGAGCTGTCTGTGCGGGTGACGTGCCATGTCGAGATCATCGGGATGCAGATAGGCCCTCACCGTGGCAGATGCGACACCGTCCACACCACCGACATGATCGATGTGCCCATGGGTAACGAGCACGGCAACAGGCGTCAGGTCGTGCTTCGCCAGAAGCTCGCCAACTCCTTCAGGATCGGGTGGTGCGTCGACCACCACTGCGGGCCCGCCGGTGCCGGGCGCAATGATGTATGCATTCGTTTGAAAGTGCCACAGGGATGAGGTGTCGATCAGCAATGACATAGTGCGACGATAGAACTGGTTGCGCCGCTCAGAGAACGAGGCGGTACGCGTCGTACACACCATCGATGTCCCGCAGGCTCGCGAGCACGCCTTCGAGGGCTTCCCTGTCGGACAGCTCGATCTCGTATCGAAGCAACGCAATTCGATCTCTTCCCGTGACCGAAGACGATGCATGGATATTCGCTTCGGAATCAGAGAGCGCTGCGGTGACATCTCGAAGCAGCTTGGAGCGATCGAGGGCCTCGACCTGTATCCAGACAAAAAACGTGCCTGTCTGTTCGTCAGCCCAGTCGACATCAACCATCCGCTCGGCGCGCTTCGTCAGGGACCCGATGTTCCCACAATCCGCCCGATGCACAGAGACGCCCCTGCCGATCGTCACGAACCCGATGATGTCGTCCCCGGGGACGGGGCCACAGCATTTCGCCATGCGCACAAGCATGTCCTCGAGTCCTTCGACGATGACGTCACCGGATGCATGCCTTCGCCTCTTGTGGGCCGTTGGAAGCCGCTCCGCTATCACAGCTTCAGCCTTGTCCTCGGGCTTGAGTTCTCGTGCAAGCCGTTGGGCAACGGTCTGGGGACTGGTTCGGTTCTCACCGACAGACATGTAGAGACCATCAAGGTCTGAGAATCCGAGCTGATGGACAACAGACGCGAGTTCCGCGTCGACTCCGCTCAGGGGCAGGCCACCCCTTCGCAAGGCCTTGGTCACGGACTCCCTGCCCTCAACAAGAGCGTTCTCCCTGCGTTCGCGGGAGAACCAGGCCTTGATCTTCGCTGTGGCCTTTGAGGATTTCACAAACTCGAGCCAATCCCTGCTTGGATGCGCATCCTGGGCCTTCGAGGTGAGTATTTCAACGATGTCGCCGGACTCGAGGTGCGTTGAAAGCGGCACGAGTCTGCCGTTGACCCTTGCCCCGGAACAGCGGTGACCGACATCTGTATGGACCCGGTATGCGAAGTCGACCGGAGTCGCGCCGCGGGGCAGCACCTTTACATCCCCTGCAGGCGTCAGGGCGAACACCTCATCCTGGTAGAGATCGAGCTTCAATGCCTCCAGGAACTCTTGAGGATCTTCGGAGTCCTCCTGCATGTCTCTGATGTCCTCGACAACGAGAAGATCGGCTTCTTCGGTCCCATCGGTCTTGTATCGCCAATGTGCAGCGATCCCTGCTTCTGCGCGATCGTGCATCTCGTGCGTGCGAATCTGAACCTCGAGCGGCTTGCCGTCGGGACTCACGACTGTTGTATGCAGCGACTGGTAGAAATTGAACTTCGGCATCGCGATGTAATCCTTGAACCGACCCTGTATCGGTGGCCACATCGTGTGCACGAGACCGAGAGCTGCGTAACAGTCCTGGAGATCACCGACGATCACCCTGATGCCGATGAGGTCGTGAATCTCTTCAAAGGCGAGACCAGATGCAACCATCTTGCGGTATATGGAATAGAGGTGTTTTGGCCTTCCGGTGATCTCGGAACGGATTCCGTTGCGCGACAGAGCCTCGACCAATTCGACGATCACAGACTCGATGTACTGGGCGCGCTCGGGAGACCGAGCGTGCACCTTCGATTCAATCTCTGCCTTTGGCCCCGGGTACAGGATCCCGAAACACGTCTCTTCCATCTCGTGCTTGATCTCCTGCATGCCGAGCCGATGTGCAAGCGGCGCGTAGATGTCGAGCGTCTCAAGCGCAACACGTTTTTGCTTCTCGGGCGAGAGAGGATCGATAGTACGGATGTTGTGTGTCCGGTCAGCGAGCTTGATGACGAGGACCCGTATGTCCTTTGCCATTGCGACAGCCATTTTTCGGATCGTCGCAGCCTGGGCACGCTCCCTGCTCGAGAACTTGATCCGATCGAATTTCGTCACGCCATCGATGAGAAGCGCGACTTCGTCCCCGAACTGTTCGACCACACCGTCAAGGGTGAGGTCGGTGTCCTCGACTGTGTCATGCATCAGAGCAGCCGAAAGAGTTGCCTCGTCCATGCCGTAGTGGGCAAGGATCTCGGTGACCGCAAGTGGATGCACGATGTATGGGTCACCTGTCGCACGTTTCTGACCGGAGTGCTGAACCGTCGCGACCTCATACGCCTCTCGGATCAGGTCTGTTTCTGCGCGCGGATGGGCATCGCTGAACATCTCGATGATGTCACTGAACATCTCATCGGGTGTTCGCCCGGCTACGGCTGGATCTACGAAGGTTCCAGCACTCTTCGCTGGCTCCGATGATGGTTCCTGAGATTCCGATGGGCTTCCCATCCGACGATTCTACCGCCGCTTCCGCCTCTGCTTTGGAGGCCTCGCGACTGCGGTCTGGCTCGGTGGAGCCGCGGGTGCACGTGCTGCATCGAAGTCTGGGCCAGCGTGGGCGACAGGCTCATCCTTGGTCGCACGCCTCGTTTGGCGTTCCCACTCCGGCTCGTGTTCCTTCCATCTGGCAAGGATCGGTGCAGCGACAAAGATCGATGAGTATGTGCCGACGGCGATTCCGATGAACAGTGCCAGCGCGAACTCCTTCAGCGTTTCGGCGCCAAGGGCAAGGAAGCCAACCAGCAGCAGTGAACCGACAGGGAGCAGGGAGGTCAGAGACGTATTGATCGAACGCATCAACACCTGGTTCATCGAAAGGTTCACGATGCCAGAGATCGTTGACCTGTCATGCAGTTCGTGGATGTTCTCATTGACCTTTTCGAACACAACCACGGTGTCGTAGAGCGAGTAGCCGAGAATCGTGAGGATGGCGATGATCGTCGAAGGCGTGACAAGGAAGCCGACGACCGCGTAGAGTCCTGCCGTGATGATGAGATCGTGGAACAGCGCTGTGAGCGCCGCAACCGCCATCTTCCATTCGAAACGCCAAGTGATGAACAGGGCGATGACGATCAAGAACACGACCAAGGCCTCGATTGCCTTTCGCGTCACTTCAGCTCCGAACGTTGGACCCACTCCGGATACATTGGCTTCGTTGATATCGCTTCCCGCAGAGTTCGCAACGGTCACAACGAGAGTGTCCATCTCGTCCGGATGAAGTGCCTCTGTCTGCACGATGATGAACCCATCACCCGTGAGCTGGACACGGGCATCTGCGTATCCGATCGCCCGGAGGTCGGCCCTGACGTTCTCGACAGTCGCTTCCGTATCGTTCACGACCGTCACGATCACACCGCCGGTGAAGTCGATGCTGAGGTTGAAAGGACGGATCAGAGTTATCAGGATCGAGGAGACAACCAATACGAGTGACACGATCAACGTGCGCCTGGACAAGCCGACGAAGTCGAAGGATGTCTCTCCGCGGTACATGCGTGAAAGCACGTTCACGATGTCACCTCTGCACGTTCAGCAACCTCGGTTCGGTCTCCCTCTCCCATCGCACGTTCGATCGAGAATATGCCACGGTCGCTCAAGGGTCCTCTTGCCATCAGGTATGTAGCCGGTCGCGTGAAGAAGTACGCAACGGTTACGTCGACGACCGTGGCGATCCCAAGCGTAAGGGCGAAACCCTTCACCTGTCCGACTGCAAGCATGAACAGAAGGATCGCTGCAAGGAAAGTCACGGTGTCACCGGTCAAGATCGTTCTGTAGGCGCCCTTGAACGCATGCGAGACCGATGGGCGCAGCGCGCGACCCTGCCTGTATTCCTCCTTGATCCGCTCGAAGTACACGATGTACGAGTCGAGCGTTATTCCGATCGAGACGATCACACCTGTCACACCGGCAAGAGTCAGGGTCGTACCCTGGGTCTGCCCAAGAAGGATGATCGTTCCAACGAGGAAAGATCCGAACACTGTCAGTCCGACGACCGTGATGACACCGAGCGACCGGTAGTAGAGGAGCACGTAGGCAGCGACGAGGAACAATCCCGCAAGACCGGCGAGCAGGCCAGCCTTGAGGCTGTCCGCGCCGAGCGTCGCTGACACCGATTCGACCCGTTCGCGTTCGAACGTCGTGGGCAGAGCACCGTATCTCAGTATCGCAGCGAGGTCCCGGGCGTCCCGCTCGGCGTTTTCGCCACTTCCAACAGTGATGATGACAGCGTCAGGGTCAAGGCCCTCACTGGGTGAGATCTCTGGTGCCACCGCGGGCGCCGATGACACGACTCCATCGACGACGATGGCGAGCTGTCTCCTCGGATCACCAACCGGATAGTTGGCCAGGTAGGCTGTCGACTCCCTGAATTTCTCTCCGCCCTCATCCGTGAAGACAGGGACAACGACCCACTCGCCACTCAGACCGGACGAAGTGAACTGGGCACGGGCATCAACGATATCCGCACCGGTGGGGAACTCGACGATCTCTCCGCTCTGGAGCCTGACGGGGATACCGCCAACTTCATACACGATCGGTCTGTCATCGTCCTCGAGGTAGGAACGGAGCGCGATATCATCGACCATCGAGATTCCAGTCGTTGGACCCACCTCATTGAGGGGCTCGAGCAGCGGATCCGTCGATGTGTCGCCCTCTGGTCTCGCGACCGTAGGGTCAATGAGGGCAGGTGAAGCGGAAAACTCCCCGAGTACGGGTCTGAAAGAGAGCTCACCAGTGGTGCCAACGGCCTCGAGCGCCCTCTCCCTGTCGTCCACTCCTGGAAGCTGAACCACGATCGCGCGATCTCCCACAACAGCGACCTCCGGCTCCTGCACACCACCGAGGTTCTCGACGCGACGCCGCATGATGTCGGCCGCTGCCTCGAGCGTGGCCGCATCCGTCCCCTCAGGTGCGACGAGTGTAATTGCGAATCCGCCCTGGAGGTCTAGACCGAGTTTCGGCACCCATCCGACCCCAAGCATCGCGGCCAGGGAACCCCATGCAATCGCGACGGTGACGATGAGGGTGATCCATGCTTTCTTGCGATTCACTCTTCGTCGCCCCCGAGCCTCTCAGCTACGGCACGCTTGACAACTCGCATGTGCTGTCCACCGATGTCGATCGTGAACTCGTCATCCTTCTCGGCAACTACGGTGCCGATGATCCCTCCGATCGTTCGAACCTCGTCACCGACGGCGATGTCTGAGCGCATCTGATCCATCTTCTTGCGGCGACGGCGCTGGGGAAGGATGAGCAGAACGTAGAAGAGTCCGCCCATGATCAGAAGAGGGAAAAGGAACGCGACAGCGGAACTCCCGCCGGAGCTCTCCTGTCCAATCAGGAATCCTGTGTACATACCGAGTTGAATCAAGGCTCCGGCCTCCGTTGTGGATCTTGCTGTTCCAAAGGAACGGCAGAATGTTAGCTGTCGCTCTGCCCAATTCCTTGTCGGCGACGTCCATTGACATCGTCAGCGAAGGCTTGAAATGTGCCTGCAACTATGTTAGCCCTGATGTCTTCCATCAGCCTGTATGTGTATTGAAGGTTGTGAAGTGTCAGCAAGCGGCTCGCCAGCAGCTCCCTCGTGATGATGAGATGACGTATGTACCCGCGTGAGTATCGACGACATGCAACACACGTGCATTCCTTCTCGATCGGAGAACCATCATTCTTCCATTCCTCCCTTCGCATCGAGAGATCGCCACGGCGTGTAAGCGCCTTGCCATGTCTGGCCAACCTCGTGGGGAGGACACAGTCGAAGAGATCTATACCACGACCCACAGCGTCGAGAATTCCCTTGGTGTCACCAAGCCCCATGACGTATCTCACGGCATCATCGGGTAGCACAGGCACAACGGCGTCGATAGCGATAGCTCTCTCTCCCTCACCCTCGCCGACGACGAGTCCTCCGATGCCGAAGCCGGGGAACCCGATGTCCGCGGTCTCGGCTGCAGAGATTGCACGGAGCTCCCTCTCAGCTCCACCCTGGACGATGCCGAAAAGTGCACGATCACTGCGTTTCTTGGCTGCCTTGGATCGTTCAGCCCACCGCAGCGTCCGGTGCATCGCCTGCTCCGTGGCGTCCCGCGACGCTGGGAGATCGATGGGCACATCGAGGGCCATCGCAATGTCTGCCCCGAGGGCCTCCTGGACCTCGACAGAGCGCTCAGGGCTGAGAATCACCGTCGAGCCGTCATAGGTCGAGCGGAAGATCAGCTCATCCTCGGTGATCCTCGGATCGAGGGAGAGGACCTGGTACCCGCCGGAATCCGTGAGGATGGGTCTGTCCCACGCCATGAATCGGTGCAATCCACCGAGATCGGACACAACATCGTGACCCGGCCGCAACATGAGGTGATATGTGTTGGCGAGAACGATCTGCGCCCCGAGTCCTTCGAGGTCAACCGTATCGAGAGACTTGACCGTTCCTCTCGTTCCCACGGCCATGAAGTTCGGGGTTTCGACCGGTCCGTGAGGTGTGGACATCACTCCTGACCGCGCGGCACCGTTCGTCGCTGACACGTGCCATGAGACCGGGTCGGTCACGTACCAACCTCGATGTACATGGCGTCACCGAAAGACAGGAACCTGAACCCTGTATCAAGTGCGTGTTCATACACATCGCGCCATCTGTCACCAAGCATCGCTGCGATCATCACGATGAGGGTGGTCCGTGGAGCATGGAAGTTGGTGAGGACGGCATCTACAACGCAGAAATCGTAGCCCGGCGTGATGAAGAGTTCCGTCTCTGCATCGCAGGTTCCGATCCTTCCCTCAGCTGTCGCTGCGGTCTCGAGCGTGCGAACCACGGTCGTCCCAACAGCGATCACCATGCCACCGTCAGATCTGGTGCGATCGACGGCGTCAACAGCAGCTTCATCCACGATCACTCGTTCGGAGTGGATCACATGATCCTCCACCCGTCCATCTCCCATGGGCCTGAACGTGTCCAGACCGACCTCGAGCTCGACCTCAGCGATTCTCACTCCCTTGCGATGGAGCGTCTCGACAACCTCGTCCGTGAAATGGAGAGCTGCGGTCGGGGCCGCAGCCGATCCGACTCTCGTGGCGAACAGGGTCTGGTATCGGTCGATTGAGTCGAGCGAGCCGTGGAAGTACGGAGGTAGCGGTACCTCTCCCACCTGGGCGATCGCAGCCTCGATGTCACCCATCGAGGTAAGACTCACCGTGGCGACTCCCTCGACGGGATCCGAGAGCAACTCGATGCTGATGTGTCCACATTCGATGATCGTACCGATTCTCAACTTCTTGGCTGGTCGCACAAGTGCCTCCCACCGGCGTGGATCAACCCGTTTGGTAAGGAGGACCTCCGTCTTCCCTCTCGTCGGCAGTCTCGACCCGACAAGCCTCGCGGCTCGCACCTTCGTGCGATTCACCACAAGCAGGTCCCCGGATCTGAACAGGCTCGCTATCTGGCTGAAAGGAATCTCGGTCAGGTCAGAAGTCACGAGCACACGGGAGTCATCGCGCGGCTCGATGGCGTACTGCGCTATGGCGTCACGCGGAAGCGTGTAGTCGAAGTCCTCGATGCGCATGAGCACAGGCTACGGCGGGGGGATCAGTCGTCCCTGTCCATCACTGACGGGCGATTCGATACCGAGATGTGTGAAGGCTCTCTGTGTTGCGATCCTGCCTCTCGGAGTTCGCTGGATGAGTCCCTCAAGAATCAGAAAAGGCTCATAGGCATCTTCCACGGTCTCTGGATCCTCCCCGACCGCGATCGCAAGCGTGGAGAGCCCGACAGGACCACCGTCGAATTTGTTGATGATCGCATTGAGGATGGCTCTATCGACCTTGTCGAGCCCGGCTTGGTCAACCTCGAATAGTTCGAGAGCTGCATCCGCGGTCTCGGCGTCGACCAATCCGTTGGCCCGAACCGCCGCGTAGTCCCTCACCCTTCTCAGGAGTCGATTGGCGATACGCGGGGTTCCGCGCGAGCGACTTGCGATCGTGTCACAGCCATCGGGGGACGTCGGTGTGTCGAGAAGGAGCGCGGACCGTGTAACGATCGCAGCGAGATCCGACGCCCCGTAGTAGTCGAGCCTGGCGACGTAGCCGAATCGGTCTCTCAGAGGTGGTGCGACACGACCAACCCTCGTTGTTGCCCCCACGAGGGTGAAGGCCGGTAGATCGATCTTGATCGATCGGGCCGCCGGTCCCTTGCCGACGACGATGTCAAGCTGGCCGTCCTCCATGGCGGGATACATCACTTCCTCGACCTGACGAGGGAGTCTGTGGATCTCATCGATGAAGAGAACGTCGCCGTGCTCGAGGTTCGTGATCACCGCTGCAAGGTCCCCGGGCCTGTCGAGTGCGGGACCGGATGTCGAACGAAACGACGCACCCATCTCGTTGGCAACGATCGCGGCCAAACTTGTCTTGCCGAGACCTGGCGGTCCCGAGAACAAGAGGTGATCCACCGATTCGCCGCGCGATGTTGCAGCTTCGATGAGTATCGAAAGACGCTCCTTGAGCGCCTCCTGTCCAATGAATTCATCGAGTCGCTTCGGCCTCAACCCGATCTCAGCTTCGATCTCATCAGGTGCCTGGGCAGTGGTCAGCAAACCTTCCTCCCGCATCAGATATCAGCCTTACCGAGTTGCTGCAACGAACGCTTCAGCAGTTCTTCGATCGGCAGGTCATTCGGCATCTCAACGAGCGTACCCCGAATCTCATCTGCGCCGTAGCCAAGTCCTTCGAGCGCTTCACGCAATTCGCCCATCGGACCGGCAACCATCGATGCGTCCTCAAGTACATCCATCTTCGGCTTCAGCTCGAGCAACAGCTTCTGTGCACTTCGCTTGCCGATGCCCGGTACCGCTGTGAGGGCCGCAATATCGTCCGAAGCCACAGCGATGCCCAGCTGCTCGTATGTCATGGTTGCGAGTATCGACATCGCGACCTTCGGACCGACACCGGAGACGCCGAGCAGCATTCCGAAGAGCTCCTTGTCGCTTGTCGTACCGAATCCGAACAAGGCGAGTTGGTCCTCGCGAACGTGGAGATGGGTATGAAGCACTACCTCCTCACCGACCCCGGGCAGGTCGCTCAAGGTGCGGGGTGTGACCGAGACGAGATAACCGACACTTCCCACCTCGAGGACAATGGTTTCGCGCCCACGCTCAACAATGGTGCCACGCAGTCTGCCGATCACTGCGATCTCTCCATGGCTCGGATCGACTTGTGCTGGGCGTGACACATCGCAATGCCGAGTGCGTCTGCCACATCAGCCGGTCCACCGACATCCTTGATTCCCAGTCTCATGGAGATCACCGCGGCCACCTGCTGCTTGTCCGCCGAACCTGACCCGGTGACCGCCAGCTTCATCTGGGAGGGCGTGTATTCGGATATCTCGATCCCGCGCTCGGCGATCACCTCCATGATCACTCCTGATGCTCTCGCAACGGCCATTGCGGTGTTGCGGTTGCGGTTGACAAACACCTGCTCGATGGCTGCTGCATGGATCGTGTGCTCCGAAAGGAGGGACTCGATGTCGGCGCGAAGTTCAACAAGTCGTTGTGCGACCGAAAGATCAGGGTCGGTTCTGATGACTCCGGCCGCCACGGCGCGGTCGCTGCCAGCGTCGACTTCGATGATGCCGTACCCCGTACGAGTGAGACCTGGGTCGATTCCTAGAACGAACATGTGTTCGAGGATAGCCCACGCCGATCTTCTTGGGAAGAACCTCGGCGAGTCTGCCGTTCACGATCTTCCTTCCGAAGATTCTGAAGGTGAACAGGGGGACCGGGCACTGTCACCTCTGGTCTATTCCAGAGAGGCGAGAACGTCATCCGATATGTCGAAATTGGCGTATACCGCCTGGACGTCATCGAGGTCTTCGAGGGCATCCACCAGGCGGAGTACCTTGGGAGCTGACGATTCGTCCACGGGTATCGAGGTCGATGGCAGGTAGGTGACGTCTCCTGCGTCGATCCGGATGCCCGCACTCTCCAGCTCACCTCGAACCTGTTGCAGATCTCCGGGCGAACAAACAACTTCCCATTGGCCACCTTCCTGGCTGATGTCCTCGGCGCCACCCTCGATGGCAGCCATCATCACCGTATCTTCATCCCCCGTCACAAGGATGTATCCCTTCTGCTCGAAGAGATAACTCACCGAGCCGGGCTCGCCGAGGCTTCCACCGTTCTTTGAGAAGGCGGACCGCACATCTGAGGCCGCCCTGTTCCGGTTGTCCGTGAGTATCTGGACGTAGAGTGCCACACCGCCCGGGGCGTATCCCTCGTAGAAGGCCTCGACGTAGGCAATGCCGTCAACATCGCCTGCACCTCGCGCCACGGCTCGCTCGATGTTGTCCTTAGGGACGGAATTGTCCTTGGCCTTCTGGATCGCCGTGGCGAGCGATGCGTTGGAATCGGTATCGGGACCACCGGTGCGAGCCGCAGACTCGATTCCCCTGATGAGCTTTGCGAACAGCTTTCCGCGTTTGGCGTCCTGTCTGCCCTTGCGATGCTTGATGTTCGCCCATTTGGAATGTCCGGCCATGGGATCTCCTCACGCCTCTTCGATGAGAGCAACCAACATCTCGTGCAGACGCGTATCAGATGTCAGCTCAGGATGGAACGACGTCGCGAGGATTCGGCCCTGTTGCACCAACACCGGATGCGTGGCACCACTGTCATCCGTCACCGATGCAAGCACCTCGACATCAGCACCGATCTTCTCTATCCACGGCGCCCTGATGAAAACGGCATGCATCGGCGAGACGAGGCCGGTGACTTCCAGATCAGCTTCGAACGAGTCGACCTGTCTACCGAAAGCGTTACGTCGCACGCAGGCATTGAGCAAACCGAGTTGTGGTTGGTCGCCCTGGGCTGTCGACGAAGCGAGAAAGATCATGCCCGCACACGTTCCCAGAACGGGCATGCCGGATGCGCATCGACTCCGGATGGGTTCGATCAACCCGTAGATCGACGCGAGCCTTCCAATGGTGGTCGACTCACCGCCCGGAAGGATGAGCGCATCGATGGCGCCGAGTTCTTCAGGTGTACGAATCTCAACACCGTCGACACCGATCTTGGTGAGCATCGCGAGATGCTCGCGGAAGTCGCCCTGTAGCGCAAGAACGCCAACGGTCATGAGCCGCGGTTCTGCATCATCTCGGAGGGAGGGAGCTCGTCGATGTTTATACCCACCATGGCCTCGCCAAGATTTCGTGAGACCTTGCCGATCTTTTCGGCATCTTGATAGAAGGTCGTGGCTTCGACGATCGCCCGGGCTCTCACGTCAGGCTCATCGGACTTGAAGACGCCGGATCCGACGAATATCCCGTCGCAACCGAGCTGCATCATCAGCGCAGCATCGGAAGGTGTTGCTATGCCGCCGGCTGCGAAGTTCACGACCGGAAGCACGCCGGTGCCGGCGACCTCCTTGACGAGATCATATGGCGCACGGATGTCTTTGGCTGCGTTCATCAACTCATCGGGACCAAGGGTCGTGAGCCACGCGATCTGATTGTTCATCTTGCGCATGTGTCTGACGGCTTCCACAACGTTGCCAGTCCCGGGCTCGCCCTTTGTTCGGATCATGGCGGCTCCCTCGGCGATCCGCCTCAGGGCTTCGCCGAGATCCTTTGCACCGCATACGAATGGCACCGTGAAAGCATGTTTGTCGATGTGGTTCGAGTCGACAGGGCTAAGCACCTCGGACTCGTCGATGTAATCGACGCCGAGAGATTGGAGCACCTGAGCCTCGACGAAATGCCCGATCCGGGACTTCGCCATGACGGGTATGGAGACGGCGTTGATGATCTCCTCCACGCGTGCGGGGTCGGCCATGCGGGCCACTCCGCCGTGTGCGCGGATATCGGCAGGAACCCGTTCGAGGGACATGACAGCGCACGCCCCTGCCGCCTCGGCGATCTTGGCCTGGTCGGCGTTCACGACATCCATGATGACGCCGCCTTTGAGCATTTCGGCAAGGCCGCGCTTGACCTTGTCCGTTCCAACTTCTGGTGATGTCGAAGACATGTTCCGTTCCCTTGTCGTGTGTTTCAATTCTACATCAGGTACGGCGAGCTTCAGGAACGATGACGAGAGACTGCGTCCTCATAGGCCGCCATGTACCTGTCAGCCACCGAAGCACCGTCAAAGCGTCCGACGGCCGATAAGCCCGCTCGCTGTTTCGTCGAAAGCTTCTCGCGGTCGATGAGCAGATCCACGATGCACGCGGCCAGCGATGCATCGTCACCAGGAGCGACGAATGCCCCGGAGTCGCCGAGAACGCTTACGAAGGCCGGGATGGCGGACGCAATCACCGCACACCCGGATGCCATGCCCTCTGCGATCACGATGCCAAAGGACTCGCCTCCGAGGTTCGGAGCGCAGTACAGCTCAGCCTGACCGAGTTCCGAGATCTTTGTATTCTCGTCGACCCTTCCCAGAAATGTGACCCCGCGCACATCTTCGTCCCTCGTGGCTCCAATGACGTGTAGTCGTGCATCGGGAACACGTTCGACAACCGATGGCCACGCATCAAGAAGTACTTGAAGGCCCTTGCGTTCGTCATCGCGGCCCAGGAACGCAACGCGGTTGGCCACTTTGACCTCGCGCCCATATGAATCAACATCGATGCCGTTGGGTATCACACGTGCGGACGCGAACGGAGCAATGGCCGAGCCTGCCACATGGCTGACCGTCGTTACAACGTCGAGTCTTCGAATCATCCTGCGCCACACGGCAGAACCCATGCGGTACCCGAAACGAGCCCATGATGGGGGGTCGGCGTGGAAGGTCCCGACAGACGGGATCTCACGAATCGCGGTTGCCGCTATCGAGACGAGCGGCATGAATGGTTCGTGGACATGAACCACATCCACGTCCCCCATGGCAGATCTGAGACGCCTGGCCACCCTCGGGTCGACCGTGATGGGCGCGGTGGCTCGGTTTGCCTTGATCATGGTTGTGGCTCCGAGTAGAACTGCGCCCTCGGGTCCTTCCTCGCCGGGGCCGATGAGCACAGCATCGTGTCCGAGTTCACCGAGCCACCGTGTGAGGCGAATGGCCTGATCCTGGACACCGCCGTGGATCCCAAGATCGTACGGGCTCACTATCGCGACTCTCATGGTTTCGCACCATCAGTCCGCTCGGCATCAGAAGGCCAGTTCGGCTGGAACAAGTGCCACTGGGATGGTTGCTTTCGAATCTGGCTCTCGAGAGCTTCGGCAACCAATTCCGTACCGAGCCGGACGCGGTCGGCTCGTGTACCGGTGGCCGGAATCTCAATCGGATCACCGACCTCGATTCTGTAGCCGGGACCGTCCTGGAAATAGACGACGACCGGGAGCAGAACCGAATCTGTGAGTTCGGCAAGAGCGGCCGGCCCCGCCGGCATCGTCGTCTCCTCACCGAAGAAGACGACCCGAACACCCTTTCCCGTGAGATCGCGATCGGCAAGCAGTGCAAGGGCACCTCCGTCTTTGAGCCGCCTGATCATCTTGGCGCGTCGTTGGGGATCAGAGGTGAGCACGATGTCAATGCCGAACTTGGCCCTCACATCGAGAAACCAATCTGTGATTCTAGGGTTCGGCAGGTTCTCGGCCACGGCCATGAGGTTGAGGTCGAGATCTTCAGCGACTACGCCGGCGATCTCCCAGTTGCCAACGTGCGGAAGGGCAAAGACGATGCCCTTTGCCGCCGCTTTGGCCTCGTGAACGGGTTCAAAATTCACCCTCTCAACGCTTTTGAGGATCGCGTCGCGCCTCTTGGGTCTGAACCAGAACGTTTCAGCCCAGTACCTGCCGTAGGACCGATACATGTTGTCGACGGATTCCTGAACCGCAGACTCGCTCGCACCCGACCCAAGCACACGGCGCATGTGGCTAGCGAGGAGAGGCCGGTTCGCCCTCCTTCGCGCCGAGACGAATGCGCCTGCCCTGATGCCAAGCCGCCGGGCCACGGACTCGGGAAGGGCTCCGAATACGGCAGCTCCGATCCGAAAAAGGATGTATGTGAGCCGATCTTTCACGCTTCGAGCTGTTGCCACGTCTTGCGGATTCTCTGGGCAACGGTGAGTCCGGTGAGCACGACGAACACCCATAGAAGCGGTTCCATGATTCGCAGTCCGAGACCAACAGCCATCATGCCGATGAGGATAAGGATCATGCGTTCTGCCCTACCCATCCATCCCCCGCGACCTTCAAGACCCGCGAGTTCAGCCTTTGCGCGCACATACGGGACAAGGAGTGAGAACGCAAGGGCCACTATGCACAACACAAGGAGGCGGGGTTCGTCTCTCAGATGCACAGAGACACCGATCCAAACAGCGATCTCCCCCAGGCGATCGGACATCGTATCGAGAAACGCTCCACGATCCGACGCCTTGCCGAGCCTTCTGGCGAGGGGGCCGTCGAGCGCGTCAAGGGTCACCCCTGTACCTGCAGTCAGGCCTCCCCAGAAGAGATAACCGGATCCGATCAGGACTGCACCTCCCACAGTCACTGCGAGACCGACGATGGTGACAACAGTCGGTGTCACGCCGATCTTCGCAAGCCCCGCGGCAATGGGTTCCAGAATGGGAGCAGCCTTCTTGCGTCCCTTGAGATCAAGCAATGCAGACCTCCTTCGAAGCGCAAATTTAGCACAGGTTCCGACGGTTCAATCACCAGCTACAATCTGTTCATTCTTGGAGCGCGCCGGACGTTCCGTGACCGCGTGCTCCTTGATTCGGCACGAAAGGGTCAGATCAATGAGTGAACACACCGCAAGGATCAGTCTGGAGAGGGGTCCGCACGATGTTGAAGTCCTCCAATCCACTGTTGGGAATCAGGGAATCGACGTTCGAAAGCTGCGACCCCAGACTGGCTACGTCACGTTCGATCCCGGATTCGCCAACACGGCAATAGCCAAGTCCTCGATCACGTACATCGACGGCGCCGCGGGACAACTCTTGCACCGCGGGTATGGCATCGAAGACGTCGCTATGAACTCCTCATTCCTCGAGGTCTCCTATCTGCTCCTGTACGGAAGACTGCCGAACAAGGCCGAGCTCTCGAGCTGGGAAGAAGATGTCTCTCGGCACACGATGCTGAATGAAGAGATGCGCTCGTTCTTCGATGCATTCCCGAGACGGTCCCACCCGATGGCTGTGCTCGCGTCTGCGACGTACGCCATCTCAACGTTCTACGACGTGTACAGGCGACCGGTTCGCAAACAGGAGATCGACGCGGGTGCACGAACGCTGATCGCGAAACTGCCGACGATCGCCGCATGGGCGTACAAGAAGTCCATCGGTGAACCGTACGTCTACCCGAACAACGAATACTCATATGTCGAGAACTTCTTGCACATGATGTTCGCAAGGCCCACGGAGAACGTCCCAATCGACCCAGCCATAGTCAGGGCTCTCAACGTGCTGCTCATCCTCCATGCCGATCACGAGATGAACTGTTCAACGGCAACCGTCCGATCCGTTGGGTCATCCAGAGCCAATATGTTCGCGAGCGTGGCTGCCGGCATGGGCGCACTGTGGGGTCCTCTGCACGGTGGCGCCAATCAGGCGGTGATCGAAATGCTCCAAGCGATCCACGACGATCCAGACGCCACGATCCAGACAACGATCGACAGGGCAAAAGATCGAGATGACGAGTTCAGGCTCATGGGGTTCGGCCACCGCGTCTACACCAATTACGACCCCCGTGCCAAGGTGCTCGCTTCGTTCGCGGAGGACGTACTCGATCGTATGGCGGTATCCGATCCTCTGTTGGACATCGCTCGCGAGCTCGAGGCTGCTGCTCTCCAAGATGAGTACTTCGCAGAACGCAAGTTGTTCCCCAACGTCGACTTCTATTCCGGCATCATCTTCCGAGCCCTCGGATTCCCACAGCGCATGTTCACGGTCCTGTTCGCCATCGGGCGCCTCCCGGGTTGGATTGCCCACTGGATGGAAATGAACAGCGATCCGGACACCAGGATCATGCGTCCCCGCCAGCTCTACATCGGTGAACCTGCACGGAAGTACATCCCTCTGGACCAGCGCTGATGAAGGTCCGTGGACGGCTGGTTGAAAGTACATCTGGTTGATCCGCGGCTTGAACCGACAATCCAGATCGCCCCTGTCGTCGGCATTCTGCAAGGGAACGAGCGACCGATCCGTCGTCGTGTCAGACAGGCTCCACAGCCTCAGCGTAACTTCCTGTTACCTGCCCGCTCAGACCGTCCACGGTGATGAGTGCTTGATGATCGGGTGTGGGACCCGATTCGAACACAAGAACCTGCCATACGGGCTTTGCCGTCAGCCCGGTGAATCCGAGCGTTGCCGAAGCGTGTCCAACCTCGAAAGGCGCTGCATCGGATGCAAGTCGAATCGCCTCCATATCGGCCACCTCTATGTGTCTACCCGAAATGGCGTGGTAGAACCCAATGCCAAGAAGCGGAACAACGGTCGTCAGCCACATCGCGCCAACGCCTGTGACAAGGATCATGCCCGCCGCGACAAGCGCAGCCCCGAAATACACCACTGACGCCCAACGGCGGTTCATCGTGTCAAGGACACGCTGAGGAACAGGACCTTCAGGCTGAGTTTCACCGCTCAACGGATCATCGTGCATCGATCATCTCGATTCGTAGAACACGCTCTCGACCCGTGCGGCGTCGAGTGAAGCGTCACCACGTCTGCGGTGCCACCGATCCCACAGCACGAGCATGCTCGGTAGTAGCGCAATGGCAGCCATCAGAGCCAGGAAGATGGTGTAAGCAAGCACGAATCCGAACTGCCTGAACGGGATCGTGGTTGACAGCATCAGGACGCCAAAGCCGGCGATCGTCGTCAGAGCCGATCCCCCGAGCGCACCTCCGGTGTGGACGAGCGTTTGCTCGATCGCGACATTCTCGTCCTCCTGCACGATGCGTTCCTCGAGATACCTGTGCGTCACATGGATCATGTACGGGATACCGATACCGATACCGATGGCAGACACCATTGACGTGACGGGACCGAACGCGATTCCAGCGAGGGCCATCGCAGCGAATACCCAGATGACAACCATTGCGACCGGAACTGTGGTGACCACGCCAAGCATCGGTCGGCGTGACTCGAACCAGAAATTGGCCACGAGCAGAAGTAGGGCGGCCAACAACGTAAGACCGAGAGAGGACAGCTGAGAGTCTCGCAATGTCGTGACGATCAGGTCACTGCTGATGAACCCTGAGGTTGCGCTGGCAACCAGATTCGCTGCATTGGTCGGTAGGAAAGCTGCATTCAGTGCGTCGCCAAGATCTCCGGCTCCACTCTCACCCGCTGTTGTGTCGAAGTTGTACAGCGCGGCGTCGTATCCGCTCCCACTGTCATGGGAGAGCACACCCCATCATGAGTTCAGGATGGTTCGCAAATGCGGCGTCGTACAACGGTGTCATGTCAGCATCCGCTGGAACCCTCTGCGACTCGTCGAAGCCGACTTCAAGCGCGACGTCGTGTAGTTTCTCGTCGAACAATTGCGCACCGGGCGTGAGCAGCTGGAACATGACATTGGAGAGCGAATTGCCCGTGGCAAACCTCGTTCCGTCCTCCAACTCGATGGACGACACCTCCTCGATGTCCGCAGCAGCGGCATTGGAATCGAGCATGGCGTTCCATGCGGCACCGGGCGTCACATCGCCTTGCACCAATACCGTTGTTGTTTCGGGGAAGTTGAAATTCTCATCGATGGTGATCGCCGTATCGCGGATGGGCGACGTGGTGGGCACAAAGTCAAGAAACGAGAACTCGGTCGACAGCCCTGTCATGGCCACACCCGCCAGTGAGGTTCCCACGATTGAGGCGATCACCGTCGCTATCGCCAGCTTCTTCGGAAGGACTGCAAAACGCCCAACGACATTTGGGATGAGTCTTGACTCGCCTGCCTCGAGGCCCTCGGTATCGATTCGCCCACCTCGCTCAGCTCGCCGGTCAAGAATCTCGCGAATCGCCGGCACGAACGTGAGCATCAGAAGGAACGAAATGGTGATGCCGATCGCTGCCTGAACACCGAACTCGGCGATCGCAGGGATGTCGTTCGACACGTTGGTGAGGAATCCGACGGCCGTGGTCAGCGTCGCGAGGACGAGTGCGATACCGACCGTGCGGATCGCAATGCGGATCGAGTCGTCTACCGAGCGGCCCGCGGACAGCTCCCGCCGATAGCGGGTCGTCATGTGGATCGAGTAGTCAACGCCGAGACCGATGAGGAGGATCGGCAGGATCTGTGTCAGCTGGGACTGCTCTCCATAGAGAAGGTATCCGATACCGTTGACCCACTGGATCGCGAAACCGATGGTGAGGAACGTGAGAAGTGTGTCCGCGGCCGTCCGTCGGAGCTTCTTGCTCGCGACAGTCCAAAGAACAAATGCGGCGAGATACAGGATGCCTGCCGCCATCAGGATGGGTCCGATCTCAGCATCGCCCCACGACCGTGGGAATACCTCGGGGAAGACCAGTCCGAGGCTCGGGGCAATGGCAATGAGAACGCCGCCGAGCATGAGCGCCATGCCTGCGTAGAACAGGCTTCGGTCTCTGATCGTTGATGGTTTGACAACGAACACGATCGCAAGCACCAAGAGGATTATGAGTCCCGCCGCCGCAAACATCCGGAGTATCTCGGCCTCGAAGTCCCCACCTGAGGCGAAGATCAGCTCTTGGCTGAACGCGTCATTCGTGATCGACTCTGGTGTCGGGGCATCGTCAACTGCTCCTGCGATGAGCTCGGCGCGTCTGGCTGCTTCATCAAAGTTCTCTGCGTCAGACTCGTAGGTGATCGCCGTGAGCCCGTAGCTGGCCGTGGCGGACCCGAAGTCTGCGTCCGTGGACAAGAGAGCAACAAGGAAACTCTGGAACTGCGGAGATACGGACTCCATGCCCATCGTGTAAAGCGCCTTGACCTCGGCATCCGATGTTGGCGTCGGCGCACCATCTTGGATTGCGAACTGAACGGGTGCCAGGTAGGACAGAACTGCGGGACTACCGTTCGAATCGATCAGATACGGTCCGGCGTCGCTCATCCTCACCGACTCATCGAGCGCTTGGGCCGCTTCGAGACCGACAAGCGTGATCACGTCGTTGTCCGTGCTTGACGTGAGTACTTGTAGGCGCGCCGAGGTTGAACCGAACTGCTCGCCGATCTCGGCGGCTGCGATCAGCTCAGGTGCGTCTGGAGCGAAGGCTTCGTTCTGATCCTCAGCTGGCAGATACTTCGATGCAAGGCCGCTCAGGCCAAACGTGATCACCAGGGTCACGGATACGACCACCCACGGCGCCTTGCGTACGACCGTGGCGACGGCGTTGACGAGTAACTTCAAGAAGGTGCTCCGATCTCACGTCCGAGTGACGTTTGCAGACGCAAGAGTACCGCCATCCTGCACGCTCGAAACGTCACCTTGGTTCGGCGATGATGCTCCTGATACGCTCAGCCGCCTCTGTGACTGACACACCGCGTTCGTCTTCGTCCTCGCCCCGGAGCCGAATTCCAACCGTCCCGTTCTCGACGTCGCTGTCCCCGACCACAAGCACCACGGGATGCTTCTGAGTGATCGCCGTTCGGATCTTCTCACCGACGGTTTCATCCGCTGTGTCGACCTCAACACGAACGCCTTGTTCGGCGAGAGCGTCGGCAACCGACCGCGCGTATTCGTTGTGCCGGTCTGCGACGGGTACCACCGTGACCTGCACCGGTGACAACCAAGCGGGAAATGCGCCGGCGTAGTGCTCAGTCAGGATTCCGATGAAGCGTTCGATCGAGCCGAGAAGTGCACGGTGAATCATCACGGGACGCTTACGAATGTTCTCACTCGAAGCGTATTCGAGGTCGAAGTTCTCTGGCTGCGCGAAGTCAACCTGGATGGTCGAAAGCTGCCAGCGGCGACCGATCGCATCCTTGATGTGAATATCGATCTTGGGTCCGTAGAAGGCACCTTCGCCGGGTGCAAGCTGATAGGACAGCTCGGTATTCTCGAGAGCAGCTGCGAGGTACTCCTCGGCCTTGACCCACAGATCAGGGTCGCCAACCGATTTCTCTGGCTTCGTCGAAAGATCCGCCTCGAACTCATCGAAACCGAAATCGCGCAAGACCATGAGCACGAAATCGAGCAGATTCTTGAGTTCACTTGCAAGCTGATCTTCTGTCGTGAATATGTGACTGTCGTCCTGAGTGAACCCTCGGGCACGCATGAGTCCGTGAATGACGCCACTCATTTCATAGCGGTATACGGTGCCGAGCTCGAACAGTCTCAGTGGCAACTCCCTGTAAGAGCGGCTTCTGCTCTTGTAGATCAAGATGTGGAATGGGCAGTTCATCGGTTTGACGAAATATTCCTGCCCCGGACGATTCTGCCCACCGTCGAGCTCCATTGCCGGATACATCGTGTCACGGTAGAAATCGAGGTGGCCTGAGGTCTCCCAGAGTCCTGCCTTTGCGAGATGAGGTGTGACGACGTACTCGTATCCGAAGGCTGCGTGCGTCCGGCGTGAGTAGTCCTCGACCGTCCGGCGCAAGATTCCGCCCTTTGGATGCCACACGGCGAGACCACTTCCAAGTTCAGACGGGAACGAGAACAGGTCAAGCTCTGCTCCGAGCTTCCGGTGATCACGCTTTGCCGCCTCGTCGAGCCGAACGAGATATGCTTTGAGTGCCTTCTTTGATTCCCAAGCCGTCCCATAGATCCGCTGCAACTGGGGTCTCTTCTCATCGCCGCGCCAATATGCTCCGGCAGATCGCATCAGCTTGTACGATCTCAGCCTTCCCGTCCTCGGCAGATGTGGCCCACGACAGAGATCGAGGAACTGGTCGTTTCGATAAGTGCTGACGGCATTACCACCGACGCCTTCGTCGGATTCGACACCTGTGATGATCTCGCGTTTGAATGGTTGATCGGCGAACGCTTCAAGGGCTTCTTCGATACTGAGTTCGCCTCGATCAAAAGTCTGGTCGGAGCCCACGATTTCAGCCATCTTCGCCTCGATTCGGTCAAGGTCATCCGGTGTGAAGGGACTCTCGATCTCGAAGTCGTAGTAGAAACCGTCTTCAATCGCTGGGCCGATGGCGAACTTTGCTCCCGGAAACAGTGCGAGAACCGCTTGGGCCATGATGTGTGCTGCCGAGTGGCGTATCACGTGGCGGCCGGCCTCGGTGTTCTCTGTGACGATGGACACGGAAGCATCCCGGACGATCGGCCTTTCGATGTCGTACATCTCGCCGTCAACTGTCACGGCCACGGCGGCCTGCGCGAGACGCGATCCGATATCGGCAGCGATGTCGTATCCCGTGACGCCGTCCTGATACTCCCGACTGGAGCCGTCTGGAAGGGTGATAGTCAGCGGCATTGCGTTGCTTCCTGTTCGATGAGGCCGTAAGCGTACCTGCGTTGTTCGTTGTGAACTTCACGACCTGCAACAATGCGCTCCAGAGAGAGGGGCCAGTCTGGATCCACAATCGCTCGCCCGCAGAATGGCTGCTGGTGGAACCGTTCAAGAACTGACGGCGCCCAAGCCACAGATCAACGCGAATCACGTTTACCGCATACGGCATGCATCTGAGAGCCTGATACTCAAGGTGTACGGGTCCGATGCACGCCAGCGCAGGGAACGTCACGCGATAAATGCTTTGACAGACTGGGGCCATGCGCCCGAGATCCGCGACTCGGGCTCCACGCAGGATCTTCATTGGATCGTATTCGCAGACGTTGGCGAATGGAATCTCGCAACGCTTCCGGAGAACCCTGGCCTCGCTCGGACCGCAGGCAGGATTCTTCGAGAGCTGCATGAGACCGACGAGTCGCTGCTGTCGAATCTCGAGCGGGGAATCGACCAGGCGTGGGTCGCGATTGACTTCCAATCAACGCTCAGAAGGCTCGACAGATATCGATCTCGAGTGGGAGTCTCCCACGACTTCATCAAGGCTGCACAGAGCCTCAATCCACCCTTTGCAAATCAGCCCGTCGTTGCCCACACTGACGCTGTACCGCGTAACTTCATCGTTGACGACGGAGGAAGCGTGACGCTCATCAACTGGGAGTGGGCAACCCTCGCTCCACCAGAATGGGATCTCACGCGGGCCGCGTGGTCCATCGGGATGCATGCGGGACCGACAGCCGCTGCTGCATTGTTCGATGGTTATGGGAAGTCGATCGATGGGGTCCTGATCGACCGATGGATCGTGTACCACACCGCGCAGACTCTTGTGAGACACACCGAGCAGAGCATGGCGACCCGCCCCTCGGATGTTCCCGCCGGGCTCGTGGACGAGTTCAACAGAGCAGTGCTCGGAGCGACAAGCTGATATCGAATATCAGAAGTCAGAACGCTTCGCTTTCAGAACGCTTCGCTCTCAGAAGTTGGCATCTGGCAACCAAATACCCAAGGTTTTCGCGTTCTCCATATAGCATGGCGCAACCGATGAAGGGAGCTTGATGTTGGAGCTAGCACTTGCTGCAGTATTTGTCACTGTTGCAGTGCTGGCGATCAGCGGGCGTGGTGTCAACACCGCTGGACCGGGAGGGCAGCCGTACCTCAGCGTTCTGGACGAATCGTCCGATCTCCCCTGCCCCTGGTGCCGTGCCCAAACGCACGAAGGCGACAAGCACTGCTCAACCTGTGGTCAACGTTTCGGGTAACGAAGCCTCTCAGTTTCTCCGTTGTCGGATCAGAGCTGGCTGCTGCACGAATTCACGATTGACCGAATCCTGTGCCATACCCAGTCCCTCGTATAGCGCGACGGCCCGCACGTTCGCACGATCGACCCAGAGGGTTCCGCGACGCACGCCTGGTTGCTTCGACAGGTACTCGAATCCTGCAAGCACAAGCGAGCGACCGAGACCTCGCCCTTGATGGGTCGGTGACGCCGCGATCCGGTAGATCTCTCCGTCCCGGTTCTCATGAACGCGAGTCCAGCAGAATCCGATGACGCCGCCGCCTTCCTCAGCAACCAGGAAACCTTCAGAGTCCAATCCTCTTTGCTTGAGAAGTTGCTGAAACTCAGCCTCGTCGAGCGAAGCTGCCTCTCTGTGTCCGGCGAACGCTTCACGGTTGATCGCCAGAACCGGACCGATGTCTTGAGTTTCGAGAGGGCGCACAGCCAGACCACCCACCGGGCCCGAGATCGGTAATCCCACAACATAGTGACCAAGTTCCCGTACAACTGCGAACCCTGCGCGCTCCAGGGCAGCATCGAGAGAGCGACGATGTGACCAGACCGAAACGGGTTCAACATGCGGAGCAAGGTCGAGAGCTGACTCGAGGAGTCTGTCTTCAAAAGAGGGGAATCGGAGACCGGGCTCCAACGCCGTCTCAATGGCCCAGTGATGCGTACCATCGTCGTGCAGATGGCGAGCTGACGCTCCCACAGCCACGACTTCATCACCCTCCTCGATGACCATGACGCGGTCAGCATCACCGAGCTGGACTTCCTTGGCATCACTCAACGCGGCAATTCCCTCCCTCTGCGTGATCGCGGTGAGAAATCGTTCGATGCGATAGTCGTCCATCCGATAACCGTAGACCGACCGCCAAGGTCCGGGGACCGACGGTTGCCCGACCCCGAGTACGAGAGTGTCGGCCGAAGGTGCGTGCTCCGCGAGAGAGCAGAGCGATCCACAGCCGATCGCTTGCTACGCTCCCGTCCGTGAGCAAGGTAGGACTGGTCCTCGGTGGTGGTGGCATCACAGGCGCGGCGTTTCACTTCGGGACGCTGCTAGCGATCGAAATGGCAACAGGATGGAATCCAGACGAGTCCGAGGTGCTTGTCGGAACATCATCGGGCGCGTTCGTTGCCGCCATGGTTCGCGGCGAGGCGCTCCACCTTGACAGTTTCGCCGGAACCGGCGAAACCAAGGAAGAGATCCACGAATGGCTCAACGGCTATTTGTATCGACGAGCCGCACCGCGAGGGGCACTGCGATGGATGCGCAAAGGCCTGCTTCCGGCTCTCAGACGACCCAGCCTGCATGTCGCACTTGGAAGTCCGGGCCTGTATCGCACCGATGGTCTCGAAGAGTGGGTGTCGAGAGCGATCGGCCCTCTCGCCGATTCATGGCCCGAGAAGCCGACCGCTCTCGTCGCATACGACGTCGAACGCAGGACACGGGTCCCTTTTGGAACCGAGGCAGCGCCCAAGGTCTCCTTGTCGAACGCTGTTGCAGCATCCAGCGCAGTTCCCTTCGTATATGAGCCGGTTCAAATCGATGATCGCTGGTATGCAGACGGCGGACTTGCCAGTGGCACGTCGGCAGATCTGCTGCTGGCGCATCCCGAACCACTCGACCTCGTACTCGTAATTGCCCCATTCGCAGCAACAGAACCACGTTCGAGCGGAAGGTTCTACGAGGACGTGTTCGACAACGCCGGGCGTGCCGCTCTTGCAGCCGAAATGGCGATGATTCGCCAGGAGTGGCCTGAAGTGGAGATTCTTGTCCTGCGACCCGATGAGGCCGTCCTCGACGTTGCAAGACCAAATCCGATGTCCGTCGGCGCGACCATTCCAACGTTCCTCGAGACCCTGCGTTCCATGCGCCACGAACTCGCCCACGGATCGGTGTGGCAGGTCCTTCAGAACCATCTGTGCGAGACCCTGCCTGCGGCCCATGGTGCGCACGCGTAGATGATTGCCGGCGAGCATCGCGTAGGATGGCAGAATGACAGCGAGGGAGAAACTCACAGGCCTCTGGGGATCGAACGACCGTGTTGAGCTGATAGCGACGATCGTCTTGGCTGTGGCGACGATTCTCACAGCCTGGTCAGGGTTCGAATCCGGTAAATGGGGTGGCGAGCAGTCGGTCAATTTCTCTGAGGCTGGAGCAGCGCGAACCGAGTCCACACGGGCAGACACCCTCGGAGGCCAGCTTGCTCAGATCGATGTCGCGATGTATATCGACTGGGTCACCGCGCTGAGCGACGAACTCGCCACGGGCGCGGTGACTGAGGCGTCACTCAGCCCATATACACCGACCAATGGCACCGTCTCGGGATTCCTCTACACACGGTTCAGGGAGGAGTTCCTTCCAGCGGTGGACGCGTGGCTTGCCACGAAACCGATGATCAACGACACAGCTCCGAAGACTCCTTTTGAGATGGACGAATATGTCGTGGCCAAACTCGTCGAGGCCAAACGCCTCACCGCTGTTGCCGACGAGAAGGCGAATGATGCTCGAAGGGCAAATCAGAATGGAGACAATTACGTCCTCACGATGGTCCTGTTCGCCTCTGTGCTGTTCTTCGCAGGAGTGAGTTCAAAGATGAATCGGCCACGCAACCGGCTGACCGTGCTCGGATTCGGCATAGTCACCCTCACCGTCGGATTGATCATCCTGGCATCTCTGCCGATCCTTCTTTGACGATCCTGGCCAACTCGATCGCACCGAGAACACCCGAGTCGTCTCCGAGCTCCGGTTGAGCAATGATCGGGCCTCCTTCGGCGAAGGGGACAGATGGATACAATCCCGAGGCCTCTGGGAGGGCCGCGGCAACTTCAGAGTGCAAGCCAGGCAATTTCGACAGGCCGCCTCCGATAATCACCATGTCAACGGGTACGACCGAACACATTCCAGCGATGCCGCGAGCCAGGTACCAAGCCTCGAGGTTGGTTGCCGTGCCTGTCAGATGCCCAAGGTCCTCCGCGCCTCTCCCCCACCTTTGCCGAAGCGCTGTCCCTGATGCCATGCCCTCGAGGCAGTCCTCATGGAAAGGGCACGAGCTGATGTAATCGTCCCCGCTTCGACGGGACACCCTGATATGCCCGATCTCGGGGTGGTTCGATCCGCGCACGAGGCGACCGTTCGACCAGATCCCTCCCCCGACTCCTGTCCCCACCGTCAGATAGGCCACGTGGTCATGGGCACGCCCGACGCCCCATGCCTTTTCTGCCATCACGGCAGCATTGACATCGGTGTCGATGACAGTCGGCACACTGAGATCTTCGGACAAGGCGCGAAGAACGTTGACTCCTGACCACCCCGGTTTCGGCGTGTTGAGGAGTTCGCCGAATCGATCACTGTGGATTCTCAGATCTATCGGACCGAACGACGCCAGGCCAAGCGCCTTGGGTGGCCTTCCACTTGTCACATCTCGAATCGCAGAGCGCACGGCCTTCAGCGTGCTGTCAGGATCGGCTGTTGGCACTTCCTCCCGAGCGGCCAACAATGCGCCACCGAGACCCGTGGCTATGACCATCTTCGTACCGCCGAGCTCTACACCGACGTACTCACCAGATGAGTCAGTGCGTTGCATCGTTTCGTGCTTTGAGTTCGTCGGCCAACAGGAAGGCAAGCTCGAGCGACTGGCTCGCGTTCAATCGCGGATCGCAGTGGGTGTGATAACGGTCCTTCAGGTTCTCTTCAGCGATCTGCGCGATCCCGCCTGTGCACTCTGTGACATTCTTACCTGTCAACTCGATGTGGACACCACCGGGATGGGTGCCCATCGATCGATGGATGTCGAAGAACTCCTGAACCTCGGTCACCACGCGTTCGAGTGGTCGTGTCTTGTACCCCGTCGAGGAAACAATCGTGTTTCCGTGCATCGGGTCGCAGGACCACACCACGTCCAGACCCTCATGCTCTACAGCCTCGATCAGTGGAGGCAGATAGCGCTCAACGTCATCGGCGCCGTGCCTTGTGATCAGCGTGAGTCGCCCGGCGTCGTTGTGTGGATCAAGCACACGCGCAAGCTCGACAAGTTCTTCTGGATGGAGCGACGGTCCACATTTGAGCCCAATCGGGTTCTCGACACCCCGAAGGAACTCAACATGGGCACCATCGATCTGACGGGTTCTGTCACCGATCCATAGCATGTGAGAGGAGGTCGCGTAGTAGTCACCAGATATGCTGTCAACCCTCGTCAGGGCCTGCTCATACCCAGGCAACAGGGCCTCGTGGCTCGTGTAGAAATCAGTCTCTCTGAGTTCTCGAACGGACTCAGGCGTGATCCCGATAGCCCGCATGAAGGCAAGTGAGGAATCGATCTGATTCGCGAGATTCTCGTATCGAACAGACTGGGTTCCGTCCTTGATGAACTCGAGGTTCCAACGATGAACCTGCTCGAGATTCGCCATGCCACCCTGTGCGAAGGCTCGAAGCAGGTTCAGGGTGAGTGCAGACTGGTGGTAGGCCTTGATGAGTCGCGCGGGGTCAGGCTTTCTCGCCTCCGCATCGAACTCGATGGCGTTGATGTTGTCGCCACGGTAGACAGGAAGCGAAACGTCACCCTGCACCTCGAATCTGGATGACCTCGGCTTTGCGAACTGCCCGGCCATCCGCCCGACCTTCACGACAGGCACCGATGCACCGTACGTCAGCACGACAGACATCTGGAGGATGAGCTTGAACGTGTCCCTGATCATGTCCACATGGAACTCAGCGAAAGACTCAGCGCAGTCACCACCCTGAAGCAGGAACGCCTCACCCTTGGAAACCGATGCAAGAAGCTTGCGGAGACGCCGAGCTTCACCCGCGAACACCAACGGAGGGGACGCGGCCAACTCCTTCTCGACGTCAGCCAACGCTTCGGAATCGGGATAGTCGGGCTGCTGTTGTATCGGCTTTGATCGCCAGCTGTCAGGTGTCCAGGTCATGCGCGGGATGCTACCGGTGTGTGGCACCACGTCAACCATGGATGATCAGAAGTCACGGTGGTCGGGGTGAGGACCGATCCTGTCGCCCGAGTCGAGCGCGGCGATCGCTTCCATGTGGGCTTCGCCGAGGGAGAATCCGCATACATCGGTGTTCTCATGGATCCGGTGCTTCTTGACCGATTTCGGAATCGTGGCGATCCCCCACTGCAATTGCCAGTGAATGACGACCTGAGCTGGCGTCACAGCGAGTTCGCACGCGATTCGCTCGATCGTCTCGTTCGACAGCACCTCTGCCTATTTGAGGGGACTCCACGCCTGGGTGATACAACCCACCGCTGTGTTCGCTGCTCGAACGTCCTCCTGTTGCAGGTTTGGATGAAGTTCGACCTGATTGACTGAAGGTGCCACAGTTGCACCAGCCATGAGCTGTTCGAGGTGGTTCGGCTCGAAGTTCGAGACGCCGATTGCCCTGGTGAGACCCTCGCTTTGGAGATGCTCCATCGCCCGCCAGGTCTCTGCTGTCTTCTCCGCGACGGGCCAGTGAATGAGAAAGAGGTCGACGTATTCCATCGCGAGCTTGTCAAGGCTTGCCGACATCGCCGCGAGGCTCGTTTCGTAGCCCTGCTCAGTGTTCCAGAGCTTGGTCGTCACGAAGATGTCCTCCCTTGCGGCACCCGAAGCGGCGATCGCTTCGCCGACACCGGTCTCGTTCTCGTAGATGGCTGCCGTATCGACGAGCCGGTAGCCATCTTCGATGGCCCAAGTGACAGCGTTTCGAACCTCATCGCCGTCCTTGCTCCGGAAGACGCCAAGACCGTGCATCGGCATCGGAACGGAATCATGGAGCATCGTTGTTGGCGGGGTGTTTATACCGAAACGGTACCGCTCTGTCGCACCGTGATCGCCGTCGATCCCCACAATGCAGACCGATGTATGCACACACGTGTGCATCAGAGCCCTCGAGCGATACAGCACATCGGGGCTGACGGCGGGCTCATCTCTCTGAACCGCCAGATGTGCTGCCTCATGTGCCATCCTTTGTACATGAACCTCACCGATATGTGGCTGGTTGGTGCGCTTCTCGTCCTGATCGCAGTCGCAGCAGTGCTCGGCGCATCCGAAGCAGCGCTTCTGCGGGTTCAACGCGTCAAACTCGAAGTAGACGCAGACGCAGGCGATCCAAGAGCAGGGGCGATGCTGACGCTGCTCGATGATCTCCCGCGGGTTCTCAACACTGTGCTTCTCGTTGTGCTGTTGGTTCAGATCGCTGCAGCGACCATTTCGGGAGCGCTAGCGGCCCGCCGATTCGGGTCACTCGGTGTGACCACCGCCTCCTTTGCTCTGACGTTCGTCCTCTTCGTCTACTCCGAGGCGATTCCCAAGACATACGCCGTGAGGCATCCGGTATCGGTCGCCCGCGCCACGGCACCCCTGCTTCGCGCCCTGTCGTGGACGCTGAGACCTGTTGTCTCTGTCCTCGTGAGATTCGCAGATCTCCAGGCGCCAGGCATCGGTATCTCCGCTTCCACCGCGCTCACTGACGAGGAACTCGTGAGGCTCGCCTCCGAAGCTGCTGCGACGGGCACCATCGAGCGGTCCGACCATGTGTTGATAGACCGAGCGTTCGATCTTGGCGATCAGCGAGTTGACGATATCTACGTGCCACGTCTCGATTTGGTCGCGGTCCCCAACTCCGTCACTGTACGGGAGGCGCTCGATCTCGCGCTGAGAAGTGGTCACCGGCGTATCCCAACATACGAAGGCGACATCGACAACATCGTCGGTGTCGCTCGGCTGAGCGACCTCGCCAGGATCGGCATCGACGACCCCGACCGTCCGGTGTCTTCTCTCACACTCGAGCCGCTCGTCGTCCCCGAGTCAAAGAAGGTCGTCGACCTGCTCGGAGTCATGCACGAGAGCGACATCCATTTTGCGGTTGTCGTTGACGAGTACGGCGGCACAGCAGGCATCGTCACGATCGAAGACATCGTTGAGCGACTGGTTGGACCGATCTCATCCGCGGGAGAGCACACCCCACCTGATATCGAGCGTATCGACGCCACCACCTGGATTGCAGCCGGCAGCACGGACACCGACGATCTCGAGCGCGCTCTCGGGGTGTCTCTACCCCGCGGAGATTGGAACACGGTCGCAGGCCTTGTCATAGCCACCGTCGGCCATATCCCCGGCACCGGCGAATCGATAGTTGTCGACAGCATGCAGTTGACCGTGCTCAGGACATCGGGTCACCGCATCATGAGCGTTCGAATCGTCACGCCATGAAACCGATCCTTGACGATTGCTCCGAATAGCGGGTATGCGAAGAACGCCTACGTCGTCGTGCGTCTTCAGCACATCCGCATTGCGGCTCCGCTCGGTCAGTCGAAGCCTTGTCAACCGGGACCCCGAAGCAATACCTGGTCGATGAACTGCTCGATCTCATCGACGAGTTCGAACCCGGCACTCAGGTCCTGATCGTTGTGGTCGGCCCCGTCGATGATGAGGAGAGCTTTGTGCCCGGAGGCTGCGTCATAGACCCGCACGCTTTGATCCACCGGCACGGTTCTGTCCGCTGACCCCGCTATCACGAGCAGCGGTGCTCCGACCAGGTCAATCGCCTTCAAGTTCTCGTATCGGTCCTTCAACAGAACGGACACCGGAAGGAAGGGATAGTGAACCGACGCGACATCGGCGAGAGATGTGAACGGTGAACGCAGCACCAAGACCGCTGGAGGTCGGTCCTCAGCCACGCCTATCGCTATCGCCGCACCGAGCGATTCGCCGAAGTACACGAGTCTCCCCGTGTTGACATCAGTACGAGTCCCCAGGTACGTAACGGCGGCTAACCCGTCTGTGGAGAGGCCATCTTCAGAGGGCGTCCCCGGATTGTCTCCATACCCCCGATAGTCGAACAGAAGAACTCCGTATCCGCGGTCCGCAAGCGCCTTCGCGAGCGGCACACGGCCACCTCGATTACCGCCGTTGCCATTGAAGATGACCACTGTCACGCCGTCGCCGTCGACATCCCCTGGTACGAACCATCCAGAGAGTGTGAGTCCATCCCGAGTCTCAAACGTAACTGACTCGGCGCCGGGCAAGACAACCTGGAGCATCGGGAGGTCCCGGGAAGGGAAGTAGATCAGCCGACGCTGGAACACCCACAATGCGGTGATCGCGACGAGAGAGCTCAGAGCCGCGACCACGATGACACTCACAGTGCGTCGCACGCATCTCTTCCCGGTTGCACAAGCATGGAGCTTCCGGCACCACAGGGATGGATTCCGAGTCGGTGTCTCATGCCTGAAGCCTCCCACGCAGAACCCACATCCGCCAATCAGGCGTCCTGGGGCGCTGGCAGCCGGGACTGCCTCGATGAGCATATGAGCGTCGTTCTCGGCACCCGGCCACATTACATTGTACCTGGACGCGCATGCGGACCCTGAGATGCGTTCCTTCGGGGAAGGGCGCCCAGAGGGTCCGCATGTCGCCACCGAAGTATGTGCTGATTCGATGGCTTGGTCGTCGACATACCCGGTGGAGATTCCGACAGCTTGTCGGACGCGAATTCCGACTGACGGAGTCCCTTCGATCCGAAGCGAACGCGACCGCACCCAGAATCCGACATGCGTGGTCGCATGTCCAGTTGTTGAGGTGTCCAGATCGTGCGATGCCGGGTGTGTCGACCGCGTTCGGGTTCCTCGTCGTAAACCGAGGCGGTTCGAGGCACTATTGGGTAGCGACGTTCAAGGGTGCCGTGGTAACAGACAACGCGATTGACAGTTTCACAGAGTTCGTGCGCCGAGTTGAACCAAGACTTCGCCTTGCCCTGGTCGCGTCGTTTGGCGTCAGAGCCGAGTCAGGAACAGACCGAACGGTATGCAAAGATGCGTTGTCACACGATGAGTAATCCCGAGGCTGCATTCATGATCGAGTTGAGACCGGCAACAGAACAAGACATCCGCGAGTTCACCGAGTGGCATTACGAGCCTCCGTACAG
>PVMK01127195.1_pt1 | contig 124050 bp, 119 predicted proteins | sample 1853481 | NCBI WGS metagenome assembly PVMK01 (sample SAMN08533507, study PRJNA380276) | Marine sediment metagenome, whole genome shotgun sequencing project.
CATCGGTTTGTCGGGCATCGTTTACGGCCTTGCGGTCGTGGAACCCTTCAGGTCTATCTGGACTCCGCTCAACTTCATCGCGCGCGTCGCCTACCTCCCGGGATCCGTGCTGATCGCGGTCTTTACCGCACGCGTCTTCCGACCCAATGAGGGCTGGGCGAAATGGTTCTTGTGGGGCGTCGTGGTGCTGGTTGTCGCTGGAGTGGGTAGTTCGGCACTGCTCGGCGATTGGGAGGGTTTTTCGCTTAGCAGCGCCGGATTCTGGCTCGAGTGGGTGGGGTACACGTTGCCCTTCGGCTGGGCAGCCGCGGAGGCGTTCCCGCAATACCTTCAGGCGCGGCGGAGGGTAAGCATTGGCCTCTGCGAGCCCTCGGTCTGCAATCGTATGCTCCTCTGGTCGCTCTTTGGTGCTCTTCAGTTTATGAGTAGCCTCGTCGTCGTCGGTCAATATGCAGCGTTTGAACGTGAAAACGTATGGTCATCGAGCTGGGATCTCCTCTATAGCGGTGTCATGCTCTCGGCGCTGGTCGTGATGTGGATTGCGTTCTTCCCTCCCAAGTTCTACGTGCGTTTGATCAACGCTAGTGTCGCCAAATCCGGCTCGGCCGTCGACTGATCGGGTGGTTCCTCCGGGCGCTGCTTCATTTCACTTGATTCACAGGCTTAGTACGATCAGGCGCGGTGTCGTGTGCGGCTCGGCTTTTGCGGCCCGCTCGTCTGCAACCGCATGCTGCTCTGGGGGCTGTTCGGTACGTTGCTGATCGGTCTGAGCATCGTGGTCATTTTCCACTACGCGGCATATTGCGAGGCGAACGTCTTTACCCGTGGTCCGGTTCGGTGGGTCTCGTGGTATGTTGGCTTGAGATCGTTCCCGTCGTGTTAATCTGGCTCGTCTTCTTCCCGCCCGCCGGGGCTACCGGCGCTGGCTCAACGGGTCGGCTCCAGTCGATCTGTAGAATTTCAATCTGCCTGGAAGGCTGTTGCGTGAAATCTGGAATCGCGACGTTGGCTTAAAGTTGCGTACTCAAGCGGCTAGGGTGAAACACCGATGAGTAGTTAGCGCTCGACGTAGCGTCGATTGCTTCGCAAATACGCCGACGCCCAGCGCAAAGGGGGCAAATCCAGTGCCTGACAGCGCGTGGATTGGCGAGTTCATAGCAGCGATCTTCTATCTGGCCGTGGGCATCCGATTGGCTCGACTCGCCAGCCGAACGGGCGAGCCGCCGGAGCGACTGTTGTCGGCCATGTTCGTCTTTACGGGGATCTCTTACCTCTTCTACACCGTGCCTATGGTCATTTCGATCGAGGCTCTATGGACACCGTTCAATTTTGCGGGGCGTGCCACTTATATTCCGGCACCCATTCTCGTGGCATTGTTCACACGAGAAGTATTCCGAAGCGACAGTCGAATTTCGACGTGCCTCGTATCGGCAACCGCGATCCTGGTCGTGGTGGGCGTGGGCGCCTCCGCAATGATGGGCGATTGGGAGGGCTTTTCGCTCGGGAATCCGTTCTTCTGGTTCGAATGGGTCGGGTACACGATTCCGTTTGTCTGGGCGGGGCTCGAGGCCTTTGGTCAGTATCGCTCTTCGCTGCGGCGTTGGCGATTGGGGCTCTGTGACCGAATCGTCTGCAACCGCCTTCTGCTCTGGTCGTGTTTTGGGGTCACGCAGGTCGTGCTGTCTTTCGTGCTGCTACGCATGTACGCGGACTTCGAAACCAACAATGCGTTTTCCGCGTTGTTTGACAGCTTGACGGGTCTACTTGAATTGATCTCGATTGCGTTGATCTGGTTCGTATTCTTTCCTCCCCGTTTCTATCGAAAGCTCGTTTCCGATGCTGGTGAGAGCGGGACAGAGGAGAGCTGACCGGTGGCGGATGACCTTTTCAGCTTCGTTGCCGACCAACTCGAGCAGTGCACGGTCCTCGACCGGCTCGAGTCGCGCGGCACACTGAGGATCGTTCTCAAAAAATCAGGCCTCGAACCCAAAACGGTCACCCAGAAGCAATTCTACGTGATTCTTGAAAGTGTTGCTCCGACGGAGCTTGAGAATCGTGGCGTGGCTGAAGCCCAGGCGATCTGCGCTGCACTGATCGAGAAGCTTCAGGCCGAGCCAGCCGATCGGTGGGAAGTCACACGCGACGTCGACGGAGTCTTTGATCGGCTCGCGGGAACCTGAATCACTACAGCCGGCGCTTCACTCGCACGCTGCGACGCGTGGGTCCCTGCTGCTCTCCTCGGAAATCCGATTTCGGAGCGCTCGACCTGTAGATTCCGAAGGCGCTTTGGGTCGGCCGGCCCCGGTTCGAGTTTCCGCTGCAACACTGCGTCGTTGGGCGCTCAGCCTCCGATGACTCCCGAAGCCCGAAGGCGCTCCAACTCGGCGGCATCCAGCTCGAGTTCCTCTCGCAGCACTTCTTCGGTGTGTTGACCGAGGCGGGGCGGGGGGAGTTCGTACTGGATCGGCGTCTCCGAGAAGTGGATAGGCGACGCGACCCCCGGCTGTGCCGCTCCACCAGCTGGAGCAGCTCGATCGGGGTCCGGAATCGAGATCTGCAGACCGCGCGCCTTCACCTGCGGATCGGCGAAGAGCTGCTCGATATCGTTGATCGGCCCGCACGGCACACCGGCCTGCTCGAGCGCGCTGAGCCAATCGGCGCTGGAGCGCGCCCGCAGCAAAGCTCCGAGCAGGGGAATCAAGACGCCTCGGTTTTCGACCCGGCTCGGATTGGTGGCGAAACGCTCGTCGTCGGCCAGCTCGTTCCTTCCCGCTACTTCACAAAAGCGTGCAAACTGGCTGTCGTTTCCGACCGCCAGGATGATGTGGCCATCTGAAGTCTGGAAGGCCTCGTAGGGCACGATGTTCGGGTGCGCGTTTCCGAGCCGGCCGGGTGCGCTACCCGAGACCAGATAGTTGAGGGCCTGGTTGGCGAGCGCCGCCGCCTGTACGTCGAGTAGCGAGATGTCGATCTGTTGACCTTCTCCGGTGTTGGTCGGTGCGCGAGAGCGCCCTGGATCGCAATCACCGCGTAGAGCCCGGTGAGCACATCCGTCACGGCGACGCCGACCTTCACGGGCTTGCCACCCGGCGCGGAGTCGGGCTCGCCGGTGATGCTCATCAAGCCGGACATTCCCTGGATCAGGAAGTCGTATCCGGGGCGTTCCCGGTAGGGGCCGGTCTGGCCAAAACCCGTGATCGAGCAGTAGACGAGACCGGGGTTGTCGGCGCGGAGAGAGGCGTAATCCAGTCCGTACTTTTCGAGGCCGCCGACCTTGAAGTTCTCGATCACGACATCGCTCTGCCGCGCGAGCGCTCTCACGAGTTCCTGGCCCTCGGGCCGGGTGAAGTCGATCGTCACCGAGCGCTTGCCGCGATTGGCGCAAAGGAAGTAGGCGGCATCGCCCGTGGCCTCATCGACAGTGTCACCGGCTCGTTTCGTGAACGGAGGCCCCCAGCTGCGGGTGTCGTCGCCACTGCCGGGCTTCTCCACCTTGATCACGCTGGCGCCGAGGTCCGCGAGGGTCTGCGCCGCCCAGGGGCCCGCAAGGATGCGGCTGAGCTCGAGCACGCGGATCTGGCTCAGCGGAGCAGACATCGCGTTCGGCTGGGGCTGACAGGGGTCGGCATGCAGCGCCCAAAATAAGGCAGGCGCGCGCTACCAGCAATATGAGACTCTATCGACGCGTCCTCGCGAGATCCGAGGCCGCGCTCGAAGACCACGGGCCTGGAGTCGAAGGTCACTGTCCTAGAGTTCGAGGCCTGCGATCCGGAGTTAGAGGATCGCGGTCTCGAAGCTCGAAGACTGCGATCTGGAACTCGAATGTCGGAGCCCCTGTGGCTCGAAGACTATGGACCTGGAAGGAATGGAAGGAGGGTACCGCATGAAGTTTCTCGATTCGGTTCGACCCCAGATCATCGCCGCCACCCGCATCGTGATCGGTTTCCTATTTGCTCAACACGGATTCGACAAGTTTTTCGGCGTCTTCGGGGGATCCCCCGGTGATCTCGATTTGATCCACATGGTGGGCGGAGCCATCGAGCTGGTGGGCGGTGCGCTGGTCTGCATCGGTTTGCAGACCCGGTTGGCTGCTTTTATCTGCAGCGGCACGATGGCGGTGGCATATTTTCTCTATCACCAGTCGTACGGCCCCCTGCCGATTCAAAACGATGGGGAACTCGCGGCGGTGTATAGCTGGACGTTCCTACTCCTCGCGGCGATCGGCGCCAACGGCGTCTGGTCGATCGATTCAGGCTCGGATTCGAGCCGGGTGTAAACGCAATCGCGGAGCGCCCCAAAACTCGTAGCTCCAATGAGAGAATTCACTGCGCGCTCTCGGGTGAGGTGGGCTATCTGAACGACTGCGGTCTCCCCGTGCCGGTCACGGTCGACAGATCGGCTGGTCGGGAAATTTCGCGCTTCGGACTTCCTGCTTGACGCTTCTGGGAACGGGACACTCGAGGATCGACTGCCCGGGTTCCGGGTAGTCTGTGGCGATCACGCATTCGGTGGGCTCGGCAATCTGGATCACCCGGTCGACGTCCACCCCGCGCAGTGTCTGGAGGATTCCGCTCGGCCAACGCACCTCGATCTCATCTACCGCTGTGGCTGTGCCCAATCCGAAGTGCAGGGGCTGCGGGTCTACGGGGGAAGTGTGGAGTTCGCGCAGCTGGGTCCGCCCGCCCGCGCGGATCGTGACCCGCGCTCCATAAGCGTCTCGATGGCTGATCGCGCCGCGCAGCCGCACCACGATCCAGTGCCTTTGCTGGCCTGTCAGGTTTTCGAAGAAGGCTCCGCGCCCCCCGGATCCGAGCACACCCGAGGGTGCGTAGATATCCAACGCGCCGTCGTTGTTGTAGTCGCCGATCGCCGCTGCGGCGCCAGACGGACCCGTATCTCTCGGGAACGCGAGATCCGTCACCCGAGTAAACGTTTCATCGCCATTGTTTTCGTAGAGCGAGTTGATGTGGATCTCGGTGACGGATTGGCTGGTTACGTAGAGGTCGAGGTCGCCGTCGTTGTCGAAATCGAAGAAGGCATTGCCCCAGTGCATTCCGCTGATGTCTCCCGCTGCAAGGTCCCCGGATTCTGCGGTGACGTCGGTAAAGCCCCCTGCTCCGTCGTTTCGGTAAAGGCTGCTCACGGGCGTGCCGTCGTCTGACAGCCGGCCCGTCAGGAAGACGTCGATGTGTCCGTCGTTGTTGTAATCGCCGACGGCTCCTCCAACGGAGGCAGTCGACGCGCACTCCGGCCGCCGGTTGCGTCGACCGTTCGCCGTGCAGCCCTGTCTGTTGCGCGAAAACGGCGTGAGACCGGCACTGACCGTGACATCCGAGAACGTGCCATCGCCGTTGTTCTGGTACAGGGTGATGGCGAAGATTGACGCGAATAGGAGATCCGGGTCTGCATCATCGTCGAAATCGAATGCGAGGATCTGGCCAACACCGAACGGAGATCTGGGATTGAGGCAGGTCTTTGCCGTGACCTCCGTGAAGGTGTGGTCCCCGTTGTTACGCATCATGGAAAGGCCATCCGGGCGATCTCCCGAAAATCGCGGAGTCGAGCTGGATACGAAGTCGACCCAACCGTCGCCATCGTAATCGAGGGCTGCTGCCGAAAACGCGCGCAAACCCCGGATGCCACTGGAGTCGGTGATGTTCGAGAAGTTCCCTGCTCCGGTATTCAGTAGGAGTTCGCTGCCGGTGATGAAATTGACCCCGGCCATGAACAGATCCTGGTCGTCGTCGTTATCGATGTCGAAGAAGAGGCCCTGAGTAGCGCCGATTCCTCCCGCACCACCCTGCGCCGTAAAGGATCCACCCGAGTTTTCGTAGAGGCTATTTTCGAACAGTCCGATCATCTGCGCGTCCGTATCTCCGTCGCCGTCGTAGTCGTGCAGCGTGACTCCCCAGGGCACAAAATCGAAGACGGGAAGCCCCGTTTGCCGCGTGACGTCCGCGAAGTGGGTGATCTGAACCGCAAAGGCCAAGGTCTCCCGGTAGCCGTCGCCACCTTCTGGCGTGAGGTCGAAGAAAATCTCCTCTCCTATCGGCGTCGTGGCGGCGAAGCTCACCTCGAAGGGATCGTCGAGATTGTCGACCGTCTCGCCCGTCGCAAGAAGCGCGAATTCTGTCTGATCCTTTCGGATGATCGCATGCGGGCTATCGGTGGTAAGGGTGGCGGTGACCTCCGAGGTGGTGACCCATTGGTTTTGGAGGAATACCGAGATCGATGCGTCCTGCCCCGCTTGCGCGTTGCGCTGGTCCACTCCGACCAGTTTGACCAGGGGCCGCGGCTCGGCGGTGAGCGATGACAGCAGGTTGATGCGGCCGCGGCCGAGCATCGTTTCGAACCCCGGATTCGATTCCGCAATCGATTCCGCGCCCGCCAGCAGGCGGCCTTGCGGCCGTAAACGCGCGCAATCCCCGGATGCCGCTGGAGTCGGTGATGTTCGACGAAGTTTCCACCTCCGGTATTCAGCAAGAATTCGCTGCCGGAAATGGCATTGAAGCCCGGCCATGAAGAGATCCTGGTCGTCGTCGTTGTCGATGTCGAAGAACAATCCCTGCGAAACGCCCGACGCTTCCCGAGCCGCCCTGCGCGGTGAAGGACCCTCCCGTGTTCTGGTAGAGGCTATTGCTGAACAGTCCCGATCAGCTGCGCATCGGCATCTCCATCGCCGTCGTAGTCGTGCAGCGTGGCTCTCCCACGGCAGAATGTCGAAAACGGGGAGCCCCGTTTGCCGCGTGACGTCCGCGAAGTGTGTGATGTGAATCGCGAAGGACAGGGTTTCCCAGATAGCCGTCGTTACCCTCGAGCGTGAGGTCGAACAGGATCTCCGCTCCGATCGGCGTCGAGGCATCGAAGTCCACTTCGAAGGGGTCGTCGAGGTTGTCGACCTTTTGGCCCGTCGGGAGAACCGCGAATTCTGTCTGATTGCTTCGGATCCACGCATACGGGTTTTCGGTCGCGAGGGTGGCGGTGACCTCCGAGGTGGCGACCCATTGGTTCTGGAGGAATACCGACGATCGACGCATTCCGCCCCGGCGCCGCTCTGCCCTGGTCGACCCCGATCAGCTTGACGAGGGGCCGCGGCTCAGCGACGAGCGACGCCATCAAGTCGATCCGCCCGCGGCCGAGCAGCGTTTCGAACTCCGGGTTCGAGTCTGCAATCGATTCTGCGCCCGCCAACAGGTGGCCTCGAAGGTCATCGACAGACCGCCCGGGATCCTGGCTCAGCAAGACGGCCGCCGCGCCGGATACGTGGGGGCACGCCATGCTCGTGCCATCGATCTGGAGATAATCGCCTTCGACGACGCGCTCGGGGTTTCCCTCTGCAATCCGCATTGCTCCAGCATTTGCATTGAGTGACAGAATCGCCACCCCGGGTGCCGAGACATCGATCTCGATTCCAAAGTTCGAGAAGGGATGCCCGGACATCGTCCGGGTCGGTGGCGGCGACGGCGAGTACTTCGTCGAGATTCGCCGGCGAGAAAGCCCGCCACGTTGGCGTCGGAGTTTGCCCGCGGCCGCGACCGACAAGACGCCAGGCCGTGCGCGTAGCGGAAGGCTTCGAGGTCAGGGCCGCCGAATCGCGCGAGCCCGCCCCAGGACGCAGAGATGATGTCGGCCCGTATCGGCCGCGTAGCGGATCAGCGTTGGCGAGCGCGACGGCGTCTCCCGCGCCCGTAGTCGGCGAGGCCCTTGAGCGCCATGATCTTCGCCCACGGTGCGACCCCGATGACTCCGATCTGATTGTCTCCGTGTGCGGCGATGGTGCCCGACACGTGCGTGCCGTGGCCGGCGCGATCTTCGGGGATTGCGTCGCGTCGACGAAGTCCCAACCGAAGACGTCGTCCACGAATCCCGTTTCCATCGTCGTCGATTTCGTTGTCCGGAATTTCGGCGGAGTTGCGCCAGAGGTTGCCCGGCGATGTCGGGGTGGTCGAGCGTCGAGGCCCGAGTCGATCACGGCCACCACCACGTGCTCGCCGGGACGGGTTTCGGAGGCGTCGAAGTCGCCGCTGTCGTCGAGGTCGAATTCGTTCCACCCCTTCGATGGCTCGAATTTTTTCGATCCCCCCAGAGATCGGGAACCCGCCTGCCCCCAGGCGCCCTCGGAAAAATGGACTCCGTCCTCGGAGACGTAGCGGTCGTTGGGAATGAACGGCTCGTCCGGGAGTGGGGATCTCCATCGTGTGATAGAGGAAAGTTGGGTTCGGCGAAGACGACTTCCGGTTGTGCGGCCAACTCTGCGATCGCTTGCAGGATGTTCGTGGAGTCCCGCGAGCTGAACGACGAAGATGTTTTCGAGATCGGGAGTCTCCTGGACGCGCGGCGCTCGGGCTGCTCGCTTTGGGAAGCGGCGCCTCGCGCGCTCGGTGCTCTGTGCTGCGGTTGCGATCGAGGCTTGGGAGCTTCCGGGTCCGGCGAAGGCTCGGCGCTGGCTGACGGCGCCGTGCTTCACGAGCAGCGCGCTCAGCGCGCTGCCGTCCCCGAGATTCAGCGATTTCGCGCGGTCCGGGGAGAGCTTCAGGATGAGTTGGTCGGGCCGAAAGGCCTCGCTCGCGCGCGACTTCGGGTTTTCGGGGGCGGGCGCGGCAGAGCCGATCTGGGCGAAGGCTAATAGTAGTAAGAAGCAGCCGCCCAGCGGCGCGGCGAACCTCGCTGCAGGGGAGAAACCATTCATGCTGTGCACCACATTCCACGCGACTGACCGGCCGGCTCAGCCATTGCTGAGATCCTCAGGATATCACGAATGGCCGGGCGCTTCCGGAATTCAGGCTCCCGCAGCGGGGTCTAGGCAGCCTTGGTGCATTCCAGCGGCAATTCTGCGTGCTAGTTTGGCTGTGCACTGAGGTTTTCGACTCCTTCGAGCAAGAGGTTTCCCTCATGGCGGCGGCCAGGGCTTCGCGTTGCTGTTCGAGGCCGGCTGATTCAGGCACCCCGCAAGGTCCCGCATAGGTAATTGATGACCGATCCTTCGACTGAGGTGCCGCACCCGTTCGCGTCCGCGACAGATCTCGAGGCGGCGCTCGAGCGCCTCGGCCACTGCGAGTTTCGAGCCGGACAGCGGCAGGCGATCGAAACGCTGTTGAGCCGGGACCGCCTGTTGCTCGTCGCGCCGACCGGTGGCGGCAAGAGCCTGATCTATCAACTGCCGTCGCTGGTGCTGCCCGGCACCGCACTCGTGATCTCTCCGCTGATTTCGCTGATGGCCGATCAGGTGGAAGCCCTCGAGGAGCGCGGCATCGCCGCCACCTATCTCGCGGCCACGCTCGATCCCGATGAGTTGCGCGGCCGCATGTCGGCGATTGCGCGCGGAAAATTCGATCTGGTCTATGCGGCGCCCGAGCGGCTGGCGTTCGCGGGCTTCCGCGCGATGCTCAAGGGGCTCGACTGTCCGCTGATCGCGATCGACGAGGCGCACTGCATCAGCGAGTGGGGGCACGACTTCCGCCCCGAGTACCTCGAAATCGGGAAACTGCTCGGAGATTTTCCGCAGTCCCGAGTGCTCGCCTGTACGGCGACCGCGACCCCCGTCGTGCGCGACGAGATTCTCGAGAGGCTCGGGGCTCCCCGCCGAGACTCCCGCAGCTCATCTACGGCTTTGCGCGCCCCAATCTTTCGCTGCGGGTTCGCGAAGTCCAGCAGAAACGCGAGCGCGAGCGCTGCATCGATGCGGCCATCGAAGAAGCGCTCGGCACTCCCGGTGCGGACCGCGGCGCGGCGATCCTCTACTGCCCGACGCGAAAGATTGCGGAGGTTCAGTCCGACCGCCTGAGCGCGAGCGGCTGGAAGTGCATGGCCTACCACGCGGGCAAGAGCGGTGCGCGGCGCGAGCAGGTTCACCGGGCGTTTTCTTCGGGTGAGCTCGAAGTCGTCGCCGCCACCAACGCATTCGGAATGGGGATCGACCGCGCCGACGTGCGCGCGGTGATCCACTTCTCGCCGCCCGGCTCGATCGAAGCCTACTACCAGGAAGTCGGTCGTGCGGGGCGCGACGGCGATGACGCGCTTGGTTTGATGATCGTGTCGCCAAATGACATGGCGCGACGCCGCGCGCTGCTCGAGTCGGACTTGGCGCAGAATGGGTCCGCCCAACACGTGATGGAACACAAGTGGGGCATGTTCCTCGAGTTGATGCGCTTCGCGGAGGGTGGCAGTTGCCGTCACGACGCCGTCTTGCGCTACTTCGGTGACGAGGCCGAAACCCTGGCGGGTTGCGGTCGCTGCGATGTCTGCCAGGCGCTGGCGACGGGTGCGGGCGATGCAGAGGCCCCCGATCCCGAAGAGGTGACGCTGTTGGTCCGCAAGGCGCTCAGTGGCGTCGCGCGAATTCACGGGCGCTTCGGGCTGAGTGCGGCGGTCGCGCTGCTGCGAGGCGTGAAGGACCCCCGCCTCGAGCGCATGGGTGTCGATCGGACACCGACGTTCGGTGTGTTGCGCGCGTATCGCGAGGACTGGCTGACGCGTCTGCTGCGGCGCTGTGTGACCGCGGGTTGGGTCGATTTCTTTGGCCTCGATCGCCCGGTGGTGGCGCTCACCGACGAAGGCGTTTCGGCGATGCGCGGTGAACGCCCCGTTCGCCTGCTGCTCCCGCCGCTCGAGAAGACTCCCATCGCAAAATCGAAATATCGGGATCCACTCGCCCCGCGCACTGCGGCTGTTCGCAAAAGGGCTCCGCGCGAGAGGGCGGAGGTTCTCGGCGACCGCGATCAGGCGCTCTTCGAAGCGCTTCGCAGTTACCGCCTGAAACGCGCATCCGCCCAGGGGGTGCCCCCGTACGTGGTCGCAAGCGATCGCTCGCTGCGAGAAATCGTCGCGGAACGTCCCCGCTCGCTCGACGAGTTGCTGCTCGTCCACGGCATCGGCCCCGCAAAAGCCAAGCGTTACGGAAAGGGGCTGCTCAAGGTCGTGCTCGAGAACCCGAACTGACCCGGTGTCGTTCCCGGTCCACTGCGCGAATTCTTCAGATCGCGATTTGGTAGGATGGGCGCGTTCCGGCTTCTCGGTGTCCGGCTGCGAACAGTGACAGGAAGACGAGTGCCACGGCATCAGGCGGCAGGTGTGCATCGCTCACCGGGTCGCTACAAGGAGTGACCATGGACTCCTCAGCGATTTTATTTCCGGCCATCGCGATGTTCATGCTCACGGCCTCGGTCATCGCCTACACGGGCGGATCGCGTCTGGCAGCAATCCGTCGGCGCGACGTCAGTATCCGCTACTACCGGCTCTACAACGAGGGCGAGCAGACTCTCCGCCTGCAGGTGATCGGGCGGCATATGCAGAATCACTTCGAAGTGCCACCCCTGTTCTACATCGCGGTGATCTTTCTCTACGTAACCGGCAGCGTCACGCCGTTGGGGGTTGTGCTCGCGTGGCTCTATTTTGGTTCGCGCTGCGTTCACTCTTTCATTCACCTCGGTAGCAATAACGTCACCCAGCGCTTCGTCGCATTCGCACTGAGCGGGTTGATCCTGATCGGATTGTGGATGCTGTTGCTGGTGTCGGTCGCCGCGTCTGAAGTGCAATGAACGACTGATCGACCACTTGCCTGCTGGAGGAGATCGCACGGCCATGCGTTATCGCTATTACATCTGCGATGTCTTTACCGATGTGCGATTTGGCGGGAATCAGCTGGCCGTTCTACCCGAAGCCCATGGACTCTCCGGTCGCCAGATGCAACAGATTGCCCGGGAATTCAATTTTGCGGAGACCGCGTTCGTCTTCCCACCCGAAGCCGGGCATACGCGAAAAGTCCGGATCTTCACTCCGGCCGCCGAAATGCCGTTTGCGGGGCATCCCAACATCGGGACCGCCTTCTCACTCGCGAGCGCAGGTGAGTTCGGTGAGATCGAAACAGCGATCGAGGTGACCTTCGAAGAGAAGGCCGGCCCGGTTCCAATTGCGATTCAAAGAAGGCAGGGGCAGGCGATCTGGTGCGAGCTGGCCGCACCCGAGACGCTCTCGATCGGGAAGACGGTATCCACCGAGCTCGTCGCATCCGCCGTTTCATTGACCGAGAGCGACATTGTTACCTCGACACACGTGCCGCAGTTCGCATCTGTCGGCTTGCCGTTTCTGATGGCGGAATTGAAGGATCGCTCCGCACTCTCGCGTGCGCGCGTTCAATGGGATGGTTTGGAGGCCATTGCTGCGCTGGGCGTCACCCCTGACATCCACCTCTACGTCCACAGTGGTGACGAGTTCGAACTCCGCGCGCGCATGTTTGCACCGATGGACGGGGTTCCCGAAGACCCTGCCACAGGTAGTGCGAACTGCGCGCTTGCGGCACTACTCAGTCATTACAGCGATCGATCTAGCGGCGAATTCCAATTTCGGATCGCCCAGGGCGTAGAGATGGGAAGACCCAGCGTTCTCGAGGCGCGCACAGAAAAACGCGACGGCGCCGTCGTCGGGGCGTGGATCGGCGGCTGCTGTGTTGCGTTCGCCGAAGGTTTCATCGAAATCGATTAGTGGGTCGGAGGAGGGCACCCTTGCCCCCCTCCTGGCAGGGCGCGCCGGCGATGCGCACTAGATGGTGGGCTCATCCGACTCGCAGGCTGTCGAGTGAAGGTTGACGCCGAGCTTGTCGCCGGTCGAAATTTCGACCTGAACGTGCACGGCCTTCCAGCCTTCAGTGGCTTCGTCGAGCGCAATCTCGACGACCCGCCCGTCCATCCCGATCACCGCGGTGACGTAGGCGGTGCGTGCGCCGCCCCTTGGCTTTGCCCTTGTTCGGCGTTGCGCCGTTATGGGTCTTCACGGTCGCCGCGACGACCGTTGCTTCGGCGGCGTCTCCGCCATCGCCCATCAGCATCACGGACACGGTGTCTCCGATGGCGACTTCGCAAAATGACGATTCGAATTCGATGATCGAACCATCGGAGAGCTCCTGGAGCGAGACGGCTGCCTCCTCCAAGGCCGTAGCTGGAAGTGCCACCCCCCAGAAGAGCGGCAGTACAGCGAGGCTTTTCGATTTGAACACGTGGATCCCCTTTCGATTGGGTTCGCGCCGGCGTTTCCCGTCGGTGCGAACGGTCGGTTCCTGTCACCGCCAATGGATAGAAGTTGTCGGCCGCAATGGCTGTGACCGGGGCCACCGCAGCTCGCGCGCAGCTAAGGCGCAGCGAACGAAACGCGAAACGCGGATCCAGGTCCGCGATTCGATCTTCGATCGAAGCTGCGACCGGGCTAGCGGGATCGGGGTTGGGAATCGGGTGCCTGGAGGTGCCGAGGTTGTCTTTCGGGCCTTGGCCTCGTGTATCAACCGCCGCAGTGCAGTAGGTGCTCCGGCCCAGGTCAGGGCCGGGTGAAAAGGGAAGTGAGGTGCGGAGAGGGGTCCTCTCCAATTCCTCCGCGGGCGCGCCGCCGTAATGGGTTGGTCCCAGAACCAGGGACCGTCGATCGAGAGCAGAGCCACTGTCCAACCTGCAACGGGTCGGATGGGAAGGCGACTGGTCGAGCAACCCTAAGCCGGAAGACCTGCCAACTGCCGAAGAAATGCGCCCTCGCAATCAGGGTGCTCGAGTCGGAACGCCCTTGGCGTTCCCGGATCTCCATTCATCCGCCTCGAGAACTCCTGCGAACCCGAGGGCCGGTGTTCGTGTAGACCCCGCGCGAAACGGGGCAATGGAGGTTTTACTGTGTCGTTGTTGGATCGATTTGCATCGCGTGTCGCCGCGAATAGTCGTGTCGTTCTCGTCATCTTCTACTTTGGCGCGCTCTTGTGCACGCTGGTAGCCGCCAACTCGCTTGCCGACGAAATTCCGATCGACGAGCCCGCGGACGCCAGCCTCGCTGATCCCGAGTTCGCGGAACCCACACCCGAAGTCGACGAGCCCGCGGACACCAGTCTCGCTGACACCGAGCCCGAACCTACACCCGCGGCGCAGAATGTCGGCGAGGTGTCGGTGACGGCGACCCGGGCTGAGCGCGACGTGCTCGAGGTGCCCGGTAACGTCACCGTGATCAACCGCGAGCAGATCGAGCAAAGCGGGCTGCGCGAAGTACCGGAACTGCTGCGACGAATGACCGGCGTCCACGTCACCAACCTCACCAGCTCGCCCGCCGGCTACGCGATGGAAGTCCGCGGTTTCAACGATGGTGGCGGCAATGGTTCCAGCACGCTGGTGCTGGTGGACGGGCGCCGCATGAACGAGGCCGATAACGGCAACGTCGACTGGTCGCGCATCCGCCTCGACAACGTAGAGCGCATCGAGATCGTGCGCGGGCCCGCCAGCGCCGCATGGGGTGACAACGCCATCGGGGGTGTGGTGCAGATCTTTACGCGCCGCGGTAAAGGCGACGCCACGGCCACGCTCAAGGGGAACTTCGGTAGCTACGACAACTACGGGGGCAGCTTCTACGCCGGGGGCACCCAGGGCCCAGTCACGGCTTCGCTGTTCGCAGATGGGCTCGACTCCGACAACTATCGCGACCGATCCGACTTCTGGAGCGCACAAGTGCAGGGCGACGTCCGCGTCGAACTGGGCGAGAACCTGTCGGTGGCCGTCAGTGGGGGTTACCTCGAAGACGAGCGCGACCGGCCCGGCGCGCTATCCGAGCAGCAGATCAGCATGTACGGGCGACGCGCGGCCAATCCGGACACCGTGGGCGACGTGCTGAAGCGCGATCGATACCACATCGATGGTCGCATCGAGTGGACCCCGCGGAAGAACATGCTCTTCACGTTGAGGCCCTATTACCAGGAGCGCAACGACGATGGCCAGATCACTTCGGTGGTCACTTGGCCGCCGCCGGACCACCCCGTGGCCTTCCTGAACGACACCAAGATCGAGACGTTCGGCGTCAACCCCCAGGGCCAGATCGATCACAAGTGGAGTTGGGGCACCAATCGGTTGATCTTCGGGACCGACATTCTGCGCGACGACATTCGCCGGGACGACACCTCCGTCAATACCGACACGGGCATGCAGGAATACCTTCCCAGCAACAAGAAGTCCAAGCGGCGCATCTACGCCGGCTACGTGCAGGACGAACTCCAGGTCGGGAAGCAGGTGACGCTGTCGGCCGGCCTGCGTTACGACTCGACCGAGGTGAGCGGCAAGGATCTGATAAACGGCGACAGGTTCGAGACAGCCGATAGCGACGACGACTTCTGGAGCCCCAAGGCGGGCATCGTCTGGCGCTTTCGCAGCGATGCGTCCGCCTACTTCAGCTACGCCAGGGGGTTTCCGCATGCCCAACGTCGACGAGGCCTTCGGCTTCTTCGGCTTCAACGAGGGACTCGACCCCGAACGCTCCGACAGCTACGAGATCGGCGCCAAGCTGCGCCGCGAACAGATTCACTTCGACCTCACGCTCTACCGCCTGGATGTCAAGGACCAGATTCTGTTCAACCACGAGATCGATGCCGCATTTGGATTATTCGCCAACCCGCGCAACGTCAACATCGACAAGGTGCGTCACCAGGGCATCGAGGTTTCGACCCGCATCTTTCCCTGGAAGTGGCTCGAGATCTACGGCAGCTACACCTATGAGGACAACGAGATCCAACGAGACCACTTCAGTATTGCGCTGGGCGAAGTGCGTCCGTCGCTGGATGGCAAGCGATTGCCGATTACCCCGGAGCACCGTGGCAACTTTGGCGTGAACGTCACGCTGCCTTATTGGATCGATCTGGGCTTCAACGGCAACATCACCGGTAGTCGCTACATGGCCAACGATCTGCTCAATGAGTTCTCCAAGCTGTCGAGCTTCGCGGTCTTCGACACGCGGGCGGCCTTCCGGCCCAAGATCGGCAAGCACGTTCGGCTCGATGTGATATTTCGTGTGAACAACCTCTTGGACAACAAGTACGAGGAGTTCGGCGGCGAGCGCACCTTTGTGCGCAATGAATTCGGCTTCTACCCCTCGCCCACCCGCAACTACATGGGCACGATTGCCGTGACGGTGACGCGGTGAGCGCGCGAGGAGTCATTGTTGAACGCGCCCTGACCGTGTTTTCCCTGGCGACTGCAATCGCGGCTTCGGCCTGCGGTGGCATTTACTCCGAGTACTGAAATCGCGATCCAGAGGAAGTTGGCGATGCCGGAAAAGGTGGTGCTCTCTTGGAGCGGTGGAAAGGACAGCGCGATGGCGCTCGAGGCGTTGCTCGGCGACGACCGCTACGAGGTCGTTGGCCTGCTGACGTCGGTGGCCGAGGAGTACAAGCGGATCAGTCACCACGGAGTCAGGGAAGAGTTGCTCGATCTGCAGGCGGAATCGATCGGGCTCCCGCTCGATAAACTCTACCTGCCGTCGGATGGCGGCGTTCCATGCACGAACGAGCACTACGAGAAGTTGATGCGCGAAGCGCTGCAGCCGTACTGCGAGGCAGGGGTGATGCAGATTGCGCACGGTGACCTCTTCCTCGAAGACCTTCGGGCTTATCGCGAAAAGAACCTGGCTCGAATGAAGATGCGCGGCGTCTTTCCGCTCTGGAAGCGCGATACCGCGGAGTTGATCCAGACGTTCATTCGCTCCGGCTACAAGGCCTATCTCAGCTGTGTCGAGGCCGTGCTCGGAGAATCGTTTGCGGGCCGCACGCTCGACGCGGGTCTGATCGCCGACCTTCCCGAAGGCGTCGATCCCTGTGGTGAGTACGGGGAGTTCCATTCCTTCGTCTACGACGGCCCGATCTTCCGCAAGCCGATTGACGTCGTCGTCGGCGAAGTGGTGTGCCGGGATACGCGCTACTACGCGGATCTGCTGCCGCGCTGACGATCGGGCCTTTGCAGCGAACCCGTCTGCCATTAGAGTGGTGGTTGCCATCAGGCGGGGGTCCGCTCGTGAAAATCACCAGAAATCGTGAAGTGACGCCCCGAGCGTTCGAAGACCAATGACGCGGCTGCATCTCGTCGACGGGACTTTCGAGCTGTTTCGCGCGCACTTTTCGCCGCGGCCCGGCCAGCGCGATGCGATGGGTCGCGACGTCAAGGCCACGCTCGGGCTCGCGTCGTCGCTGTTGCAGCTTCTCGACGATCCGGCAGAAGCAGTTACCCACATCGCGGTTGCGTTCGACAATCCCGTTGAATCCTTTCGCAACGATCTCTTCGATGGCTACAAGACCGGGGAGGGCATGCCCGAAGAGCTCGCCGCCCAATTCGACGACGCGGAGCGCGCGACCGAGGCACTCGGTGTGACGGTCTGGTCGATGGATCGCTACGAGGCCGACGATGCGCTGGCATCGGGTGCTGCGCGCTTCCGCGACGAGGTCGAGCAGGTTCGGCTGATGACGCCCGACAAGGATCTCGGGCAGAGCATTCGCGGTACGCGTGTGGTGCAGATCGATCGGATGCGCAAGAAGCTCACGGATGAACCGCGGCTGCGAGAATTGCGCGGTGTGGGGCCCGCGAGCATTCCCGACTGGCTCGGGTCTGATGGGCGACACCGCCGACGGTATTCCGGGCATTCCCGGTTTCGGCGCCAAATCTGCCGCCGCGGTCCTGGCCCACTACGAGCGGATCGAAAACATTCCGGACGATGCAGAGAAATGGGAGGTCGCGGTTCGCGGTGCCAAACGCCTGGCGGCGAGCCTCGCCGAGCGGCGCGAAGACGCGCTGCTCTACAAGCGCCTCGCGACGCTCGCCGAAGACGCGCCGATCAGCCGGAGCCTGGCGGAACTCGAGTGGAAGGGTGTACCGCGCGGGGCGTTCGAGGATTTTTGTGCCGAGATGGGCAACGAACGCCTGCTCACCCGCCCGCGGCGCTGGGCGAGCTGACGGGCGCGATTCCGTTCACTCCATTCAAGCCAACGCGGTCGCAATCAGCGAGCCGATGAGCAGCGCACCGTCGACGAATAGCGGGCTGAAGCGCTCGTTTGGTCGATAGGCGACGAGTGCGAGTAGGGTCGCCAGGGGGATCGCGACGAGGGCGTCGGTCGGGGAGGGCGCGAGTGCGCCGAGCGCGACTCCGAGGGCCGCGCAAGCGCGCGCGACCTGAAGCGCCCCGCACCGCCGGACGCGTTCGACGCCCGCAGCTTCGTCGCGAACATTGAAGGCGATGACATTCGCAATCATCGTCAGCGCCAGGATCGGCGCCACCCAGTGGAGGTTTTGCGCGTCCGGTGCGAGTACGGCGGGCAGGCCGAAACCCACGCACGTCCAGGCTGCCGCGATGTAGAGGATCTTGAGGTTCTCGAAGCGCTTGATGCGTCGATGGAGCAGGCCCGCTGCGAATACCGGCAGCAGGATCAATGCCGCTGGCCATCCCGCGCGCGCCAGGCAGTAGAGTGACGCTGCGGCGGCCGCGCCGGTGAGCGCGATCAGTCGGCCGTCGTGCTCCTCGATGAATGCGCTGCGGTCTGGCGAGGCGTCCTGGTCGCGATGCAGGTCGCGCAACCGGTCGACGTTGTAGACCACCAGGGTTCCCACGAAGGCGAGCGCCACTGCTTCCGGTCGAATGGCGGTTCCCATCCCGCGAGCGGACGCGGCGACGAGAGCGCCCGCAGCGGTCGCCATCCAGAGGTTGGAGAAGACGAGTGCGTCGAGTAGTGAACGCGGTGCCGACGTCATTGAACGGTCGGACCTTTACGTCGTGGATGGAGAGCTCTGCAGCACGGACGAGGCGCTGTGGAAACGTTCTCCACGAGCGAGATCGCAGTCAGCTCCGTTCTCCCAGTTCGATCGATCGCAATCGAAGCGCGTTGGTGATCACCGAGACGGAGCTCAAGCTCATCGCAGCGGCTGCGATCATCGGGTTCAGCGCGATCCCGAAGACCGGATACAGCGCGCCCCCAGCGATCGGGATTCCGATCCCGTTGTAGAAGAACGCGAAGAAGAGATTCTGGCGGATGTTGCGCATCACGGCTCGGCTCAGCGCGATCGCTTTGCTGACAGCGCGCAGATCGCCGTGGAGCAGCGTGACGCCGGCGCTTTCGATCGCTACGTCGGTCCCGGTTCCCATCGCGATCCCGACGTCGGCGGCGGCCAGTGCGGGCGCATCGTTGATGCCGTCTCCAGCCATCGCAACGCAGTGCCCAGCTTCTCTCAAGGCGAGGATGCGATCGTGTTTGTCTCGCGGCGAGAGTCCGGCCGCGAACTCGTCGATTCCGAGGCGCCTGGCGATCGACTCTGCGACGCGCTCGTCGTCTCCTGTGAGCATGACGATGCGGATCCCGAGCGCGTGCAGCTTGTTGAGCGCGACCGCGGTCTCCGACTTGAGGGGGTCCGAAACCGCGAGGATCGCCGCGAGCTTGTCGTCTATGGCGAGGTAGATGACGGTCTGTCCGTCGGCCTGGAGTGCCTCGGCTTCCCGATCGAGGGCTGCGAGGCCTTGAATGCCGCGGTCGTCCAGGAAGGAGCGCTTGCCAATCGCAACCCGGTGGTTGTCGACTTCTGCGCTCACCCCGCCACCGACCTCGGCTTCGAAGTTCTGGGCCTCTTCGAGCGCAAGACCCTGCACTTCGGCTTCGCTGATCACGGCTCTTGCGAGGGGATGTTCGCTGTAACGCTCGATCGAAGCGGCGAAACGCAAGGCATTGTCTTCCGCGAGACTGCCGCAGGTAATCAACCGTGTGAGCTTCGGGCGCCCCTGGGTGAGGGTTCCCGTCTTGTCGACCACGAGCGTGTCGACACCGCGCAGCGTTTCGAGGGATTCCGCATCTTTGAAGAGCACACCCTCCCGCGCACCGCGGCCGACTCCGACGGTGATCGAAATCGGGGTGGCGAGCCCCAGCGCACACGGGCAGGCGATGATCAAAACCGAGACCGCGGCCACGAAGGCGTGTGCGAGCTGGGGATCGGGGCCGAGCGCGGCCCAGGCCGCAAATGCGATCCCCGCGCTCAGTACGACGGCGGGCACGAAGCGCGCCGACACTGCATCGACCAGCCGCTGGATGGGTGCGCGGCTGCGCTGGGCTTCGGCCACCATCGCCACGATCTGTGCGAGCACGGTCTCGGATCCCACGCGCTCGGCGCGCATTCGAAACGCGCCGGTCTGGTTCACGGTGGCTCCGACGACTTCGTCTCCTTCGCCCACCTGCCGGGGCATGGGCTCGCCGGAGATCATCGATTCGTCAACGCTGCTGTGCCCCGCGGTGATCCGACCGTCGACGGGCACCTTGTCGCCGGGTCGCACACTGAGTAGATCTCCCCGATTCACTTCGGACAGCGGAACTTCCAACTCCCGATCGTCTCGGAGCACCCGTGCAGTCGGTGGGGTCAAGGCGAGCAGTTCGCGAATCGCGTCTCCGGTGCGGCCGTGGGCGCGGAGTTCGAGAACCTGCCCCGACGAGCACGAGCGTGACGATCACTGCAGACGCTTCGAAGTAGAGTGCGAGCCGCCCGCCCTGGTGAAGCGATTCTGGAAATACGCCAGGCGCGAGGATGGCGACGGCGCTGTAGAGAAAAGCGGCTCCCGGTGCCGATCGAAATCAGCGTGAACATGTTGAGGTTCCAACTCGCGATCGATCGCGCCCCCCGCTGAAAGAGTGGAGCGCCCGCCCAGAGCACCACGGGTATTGCGAGTGCGAATTCGATCCAATCGCTCGCTTCGCCCGCAATCCAGCGTCGAACCGGCAGGCCGAGCATCGGGCCCATCGAGATCGCGAACAGGGGTGCGGTCAACAGCGCGGCGATCGTGAGCCGCCGCGACATGTCGCGCAGTTCTTCGTTTCCGGCCGCTTCCGCCGCGCCCGGATCCAGTGCGGATGCGACCAGCGCCATCCCGCAGCGCGGACAAGAGCCCGGCTGCTCGCTCTCGACCCCTTCACACATCGGGCAGTAATAGGCGGCGCGCACGCTCGCAGCGGGTGGCTGCGGCGCGAGGCCGAGAAACTTGCGGCGGCAGTTCTCGCAACAGAAATAGAAGGTCTCGCCGTCGCGCATGGCGCTTCGGGCTGTGGCCTCGTCTACCTGCATCTGGCAGATCGGATCGGTGGCGATGTCGATTCCCCCTGGAAGTGTGTTCGGAGTATAGTCGCTTACCCGCGGGCGGGGATCTGGATGGGGGTGGTCGTGGCGCGTATCGGCATCTGTTTCGTTTGCTCGGCCAACATCTGCCGCTCGCCGACCGCCGAGGGGATCATGAAGCATCTCGTCGACGAGGCGGGCCTCGCCGATCGGTTCGAAATCGAGAGTGCCGGGACCTCGTCGTTTTGCGACGGCGGTCCGCGTGATCGGCGCAGCGAGTCGACGGCCAACGGCCGCGGACTTTCACTCGAGGGAAGGGCGCGACGATTTCAGCGCGAGGACTTTGCGCGCTTTGATTACGTGCTTGCCATGGACAAGAGCAATTGCGCGCATCTCGTGGCGCTCGCAGAAAGTGCGGAAGATCGCGCGAAGGTCGGGCTGTTGCGCAACTTCGATCCGAATGCGTCGGAGCCTTCGGTACCGGACCCCTACGTGGGCGAGCGGGGCTTCGAGGAAGTGTTCGATCTCTGCGAGGCGGCCTGCCGCGGGCTATTGGCAGAGTTGGTCGCGCGGTCGGTCGATCGTTGAAAGCAGTGCGCGCTGCGCGAGGGCAGGCGCTCTTCAGCCGCCGCTAGGCGAGCAGTTCCCTGAGCAGGGCGAGATTCTCGCGCTCTTCCGGTGCAATTTCGCCATCTGCGACGATCACGCCCTCGATCGAGTCGAGGAAGATCTTGCGCTGTTCCGACGGGATCTGCATCGGGTCGACGGACTCCGGGTTCGGGGGGACCGCCATCCAACCCGCGACCTTCGATTGGTCCTCGTCGTTGAGCTTTCAGGGACTCGACGATGTGATCGACGAAGTTTCGCTCCTCGGGGCGAATTACGAGATCTGCCCACGCGAACGAGCAGACGAATTTCACCAGCCGAAGTCGGTCTTCGTGGTTGAGTTCGTCCATGGCCCCAGTCTCCATATTGGCGCTCAGCATATACGAAAGCGGGCTCCGTGAAACAATTTTCTGGCGCTTTGGTCGGGTATTCGTTGCCGATGGCTGAATGGGTCGCTTTGAACGGATTCGGGATCCGGTAAAACTCCTAGTGGGTCGCTGGATACACCGTACCCCGTGGCAGAAAGCCCTCTGGATCGATTGGGTGCTAGCGGATCGCGTACACCTTGACGTACTGCTTCTCGAAGCCCTTCAACTCCATTTTCTCGTCGAGGAGCGAGAAGCGCTCGGCGAGCGCCGGGATCTCCGCCCGCAATTTTTCGACGACGGCTTCGGTGGCGATGATTCCGTCCGGGGGGATTTGCTTCAGCAGTCGCGCGGCCAGGTTGATGCTCGGTCCCGATCAGCGCGACCGATCGCCGCATTGCGGTTCCGATCACGCCGATCACGATGTCGCCGACGTTGAGGCTGAGCCTCGCTCGAAGTGGGGGGGCCGCGTCGGAAGCTGCTGCGGCCAGCGCTTCTCGAATCGAGAGTGCGGCCTGGGTCGCCTCGGTGACGGACTCGAAGTAGAGCAGTGCGCCATCCCCCTCGTAGTCCTTGACGTCGCCGCAGTAGGTGAGCGCCGCTTCGGTGACGATCCCCATGAAGCGCTGAACGAACCGCAACGCCTCTTCGGGCGACACGCCGAGGATCGCCGGTGTGGAGTCTGCAATGTCGACGAAGAGCACCGTGAGCTCTCGTTTGATCGGAAGCTCGTGGCGATTGGCGTAATTTTCGACCAGGCCCGGGAGAAATGCATGGAGGTGGGTGTTGGCGGAATTCGCGCTGGATGCTTCCGCGCTCTCCGGATCCCGCTCGGTCCGACTCGGTAACGCTTCGGGGTCTACCGGCACGGTTGGAAAGCCCGCGCCCTTCCACGCCTCGAGCCCGTTTTCGAGCACGAAGACGGACTCGAAGCCCTCCCCCGAAAGCCACAGCGCCGCACGGGCGCTGCTCGCGTCCTCGGGTCAGGTGCAGTAGACGACGATCGCATCTCCGCGCGGTAGCGCGGCCGCCTGCTCGACGACTTCCGAGAGAGGCAACCAGCGGCTGCCCGGGATCTCGTAGGGATGGACGACGCGCGCATCGGGGCTTCGAACGTCGAGGGTCAGGATGGCTTCGCCCTGGGAGCGTCGCGACCGGAGTTCTTCGGCCACCAGGCGCGTGACCTTCTTTATCGCCATGCTCGTCCTCCTCGCTCGCGCTCTCGACCCGCGGCCGGCGTGGAGGTCGTAGCGAACCCGAGGCAGTTCGTCCCGTCTCGCCCCAGAAAGCGCCTCTTATCGGATATTTATCAAAATGCAGCTAGTGTTCCCTATTCTCGATTACTCTCCGTACGGAGCGAGTCGAGCCTTCGTCGAGCGCAAAGTTCGACAGCATGGGAGGATGAGTGATGAAGGGACGTCGCGAAAAGTGGGTGGCGGTGACCGCAGCGGCTCTGTTCGGTGTCGTGTTCGGCATTCTCAATCTGGCGTGCGAGCAGCGCGAGGATCAGCCAGAAGTGAGAACCGATGCCCCGGCGAGTGCGAAGGCCAGGCCGGATACGCCGCCTGCTCCTGCTGCACCGAAGGTCACAGAGACTCGCAATACGAGGGGGTTCGACGACTACCATAGCCACCTTCAAGATCTCGGAAATCGGCTCGAGGGTTTACGCGCAAATGCAAGAGGAGAGTTGGGGTTGGATCTGGCGAACCTCGAAGTCGAGCAATCAAAACTGATGGCCGAGCTCGACGCAATCGGCGGGGAAAACGAGAAGTGGGATGCAGCGCGCGCAGAGCTCGTTCCGAAAATAGTTAATCTGCGGGAGCGAATTCGCGAGCTCAGAGACAAAGTAAACGCATAAGAGTTCGCTCACACCGCGACAGTCCCGTTCGGGATGTCCGACATCCGAACGGACCGTGGCCACGGGTTTCAGGCGGGCGCGTCACTAACCGGGGCGTGGGGCACGTCATCAACAAATCGCCGACGGCTCCGCGCGAAGACGTAAGAGCGATGCCGGACTTTTCGAGGCACTCAAGGGGCGAGGCGAAGATGGGCGACATGAAGGTGGTCTTTCTCTCGTGCGAGGTGATGCGGGATCTGGTCCAACCGCACCTCGACGAGGCGGCTGTCGATACCATCTACATGGATTTCGGTCTGCACGAGACGCCGAAGCGCATGGCGCCGGCGCTCCAGAAGGAACTCGACGCGATCGAGGAGCCGAGCCTGGTGTTGGTGGGCTATGGGCTGTGCGGCACCGGCATCGTCGGTCTCGAGGCCGGGCGTCATACCCTGGTGATTCCGCGGATGCACGACTGTATTGCGATCCTGCTCGGCTCCCATCAGGAGTACATGAAGACGATCGGCGAGAGCCCCGGAACGTACTACCTGACGAAGGGTTGGCTCGAGGCCGGTACCGATCCGCTGCAGGAATACGAGAGCTACGTGGAGCGCTACGGCGAGAAGACGGCGGATATGGTGATGGACACGATGTATCAGAACTACACGCGGATTTGTCTGGTGTCTCACTCCGAAGAGGACCTCGCGGCGAATCGCGAGCGCGCGCAGACGGTGGCTGCATTCTGCAACGAGCGCTGGGGGATGGAGTACATCGAGCGCGTCGGCAGCGACGCGCTGATCGCGAAGTTGATGAACGCGCCGCGCAACATGGATCTGCTCGGCGACGAGTTCGTCGTCATTCCACCGGGCGGTCGGGTGGACATGAATCAGTTCTTCGATTTTGGGACTTCAGACGCGGATTCCTGACCGGGACCCGTCAGCGTGCGCCCAGTGCCGTGAGGATCAACTCGGCGGCTGCTTCGAGGCGGATCCCGTCACGCCCGAACCGCCGCGACGAGCATTCGAGCCCGCTGTGGGGTACACACTGCGCTCCCCCGAATGGGGGCGACAGGCCCTGGCCGGGGTCTGGCCCGCGATTTCGCTCCGAAAGCCACAGTTCGCGCCGATAGATAGTCGGCTATGGCAACCGACGAGTTGGCGACGATGCCAACTGATAGGCAACGGCAAGGCAAGGTCTGCAGGAAACGAAATGGACGTATCTCAACAGGAACTCGCAGCCGAGATCGAGCGGCGCCGCACCTTCGCGATCATTTCGCATCCGGACGCGGGCAAGACGACGCTGACCGAGAAGTTGCTGCTCTTTGGGGGGGCGCTGCGCGAGGCGGGTGCGGTTCGGGCCCAGAAGGCCTCCCGCTACGCGACCAGCGACTGGCTCGAACTCGAGAAGCAGCGCGGGATTTCGGTCAGCAGTTCCGTGATGCACTTCGAGCACACGGGTCATCGGGTGAACATCCTCGACACACCCGGTCACAAGGACTTCAGCGAAGACACCTATCGGACCCTGCTCGCGGCCGACAGCGCGGTAATGTTGATCGACGCCGGCAAGGGCGTCGAAGCCCAGACCCGCAAGCTGTTCGAAGTGTGTCGAATGAGCGGGATCCCCATCTTCACCTTCATCAACAAGATGGATCGGCTCGGGCGCGACCCACTCGAACTGCTGACCGAAATCGAGGAGGTGCTCGGGATCGACGCGGTTCCGCTCGATTGGCCGGTCGGAGCGGGCAGTGAGTTTCGCGGTGTATACGATCGCCAGCGGCAGAGGCTCGTGCTCTTCTCGGGCGGCAAGCACGGCACGACGCTCATCGATCAGACGGAAATCGAGGGGGCAATCGACACGCCGGCGGTGAGCGAGTTCATGGGAAGCTCGGCGTCCGAAGTGCGCGACGCGCTCGAACTGCTCGATGGCGCCGGCGAGCCGTTCGACCCCGATCGGGTTCGCGCGGGCGCGCAGACGCCGGTTTTTTTCGGGAGCGCGCTGACGAACTTCGGTGTCCTGCCATTTCTCGATCGATTTCTCGAGATCGCGCCGTGTCCGGGCGCGCGCGATTCGAGTGAGGGGCCGATCGATCCGGTCGGGTCGCCTTTTTCGGGTTTCGTGTTCAAGATCCAGGCGAACATGGATCCCGATCACCGTGACCGCGTCGCGTTTCTGCGCGTGTGTTCGGGTCGCTTCGTCAAGGAAAACAGTGCGACTCACGTGCGAACGGGCAAGAGTGTTCGGCTCTCGAAATCGTCACTCGTGCAGGCGCGCGGTCGAGAAGATGTGGACGTCGCCTATCCCGGGGACGTCATCGGGTTGTTCGACTCGGGGATCTATCGGATCGGCGACACGCTCTCTTCCGGGGGCTCCTTCGAGTTCGCGGGAATTCCGAGTTTTTCGCCCGAACACTTCGTGCGCGTCGAGGTTGCGGAAGTGCTCAATCGCAAGAGCCTGAACAAGGGGCTCGACCAACTCGCGCAAGAGGGCGCCGTGCAGTTGTTCACCGAGCCCGGCGCCGGTACGGCAGTGCCGATTCTCGGTGCGGTCGGTCCGCTGCAATTCGACGTGCTGCAGCACCGGATGTCGACGGAGTACAAGGTCGCGCTCAAGCTGACCGCGCTGCCCTATCAGGTCGCACGCTGGCTCGGCCCCGATACGGATCGGGATTTATTCCGCTTCTCCGAGACCAAACTGCTCGAGGATCGCGACGGTCACGCGGTCGTGCTCGCCAAAAGCCCGTGGTACTTCGAGCGCCTGCAGGAGAAGCACCCGGAGCTCGTGCTGAGCCCGACCGCGACCCACCCTTAGGTTTGGCAGAAACTCCCGCATCGAAGTGAAGCCTCGAATCGACGGCTTCGTGCGTACGACCGATCGCGTTGAAGTCGCGGTTTAGAGTGACTCCCGCATCTCGGGTCGACGCGTCTTCCAGAGAAATCCGTCGAAGTAGAAGTGCAGCAGCGATTGGAAGACCCCCCAATAGAAGATCCACGCTCCGAGCTTCATGTTGGCAACGCGAACACCCGGTAGCTGCCAGAGACGGAAGCCCTCCCAGTCCTGCAGCAGGATGTAGACCGCGGCCAACGCCAATGTGTAGGTCGAATAGGTGAGCCAGGGATGCTCGAGCAGTCGGGCCATGGTGGGTTGGGGCGAGCGCGGCTCGGCGTACCGCCGCCGCTGGTAGGCCCAGACGAAAACCATGTATTCCAGTCCGTGGCTGAACGCAAACGCGAGGTAGACCTTGATCGGGTCGACGAGCAGGAAGCAGGCCCAGAGGCTGCCGAGGCCGATCGCCATCGAAAGCCTCGGGCGGTTGCGGAAGCGGTGTTTTCGCCATTCGAAGATGGCGAAGATCGCCGAACTGGCGATCGCCAGGGCCCGCAGAAATCGGAGCGGTGATCGGTTCTGCGGCGACGAGCCAACCGATGATGGGTTGCACGAAGAGGCCCGCGATCTTGAATTCCGTCGAAATCGCGTCCGCGAAGGGAGGCGCCACATACGTGACGATCAGCGGCAGCCAGCCCATCACGAAGAGTCGGTCGACCCAGCCCGGGACGCTCGCCTCGTGCTCGCTCAGCGCTTTCGCGGTGTAGATCCGCAGGATTCCGTACTTCTGCGCGAGGGTGTGCCAGATGTTCCAGAGCCCCGCACCGAAGATCACCGTCGTGACCAGTACCTTGAGTCGCAGATCCACCCCGGGCCAGTGCAAGCCTACGATCGAGAGCGCGCCGGAGGGGATGCTGGCTCTTACCAGATACGGCGTTGCGAGAAACGCCGCCCCGAGGATCAGGGGTGTGTAGATGAATCGCCTGCGGTGGCGCGCGAAGATTTCGCCGTCGAGGTACGCGTAGCCCAGCGTGTAGTGGCGGTGGACGAATCCGATCGTGACCACGAAGACGTAGTAGGGGAGGTAGTCGATCGGATACTTTGGGCCTGCGAAGATCAGCGGAAGCAGCACCCAGAGCCAGCTGAAATGGTAGGCCGCCATGTCGATTGCGGGACTGATGTGCCACGAGTGCACCCGCTCTCCGGGCGACGGAATCCTGAAGATCTTTCGGAGCTGACCCGCGAGACCGGCCTGTTCGGTCCCTTGGGTTGCCGGCGAGCTGGCGGCTTCACTCATTGAATCACTCCGGTGCGCGGCGCGGATACTATCAGCTCGCCCGAGCTCTCGGGCCCGACTAGGATCTGTGGCGTGGCCGTGAGCTGGACGATCTCTCGCTATCTCGTCGTGGAAGTCGCGCAGTACACCGCGCTCGGGCTGATGGCTGCGGCCCCCGTGATCCTGATTCCGAATCTCTTTGATCGAGCGGAAGAATTCATGGTCAGCGGCATCACGCTGGCCGATCAGCTCGAAATCGCGCGTTGCGTGGTTCCATTGGTATTCGGCTACGCGCTGCCCATCGCGTTTCTCTTCGGTTTGATGATGGCGATCGGTCGCCTGGGTGGGGATCTCGAAGTCACCGCGCTGCGCGCGAGCGGGTTGGGATCGACGGCGCTGGTTGTGCCGATTTGTCTGCTCGGCGCGATCGTTTCGCTGCTGACCGCCTACTTCACGATCGAACTGGAGCCGCGCTGCAAACGCGAATTGTCGGTGCTGAGTTTGCGATTGGCCTCCCGGGGAGGCCTGATCGAAGCGGGGCGCTTCCAATCTTTCGGAGATCGCATGATCTTCGTCCAGAGACGCGGCGCCGATCGACGACTCGAAGGCGTGATGATTTCAGATGCATCGAGCGACGACCGCCGCATCCAGATTTTCGCTGAAGCGGGAGAGTTCTCGCTCGATCCCGAGTCCGGACGGTTGCGGTTGTCGCTGGAGAATGGAGATCTGCGGATACAGCCCGATCCGATCGACGCTTTCGACGAATACCGGATCTCGTTCGAGCGATTCGACTACGATTTTCCCGCACTGCGGGTCCGCGCAGGGGCCGCAGCGATACTGGGTCGATCAGCTCCGGTTGGACGAGTTGCGGGGTGCGATCCGGAGAATCGAATCGGGTGATCCCGTCGAAGGCCTCACCTTTCGCAATCCGCTGATGTATTCGACCCAGATTCAACGCATGTTCGCCATCCCGTTCTCCCCACTGCTCTTCGCCTTCGTCGGCGTCTCGTTGGGCTTGCGGGGTGTCGTCCGCAGCGGCTCCCGCGGCATGTTGTTGGCGCTGGCTTTGTTCGGCGGCTACTACGGTCTCTTTGTCTACGCGCAGGACGTCGCGCGAGAGGGTGTGGTGCCACCCCAACTGGCAATCTGGGCGCCCAATGCCATTCTGCTCTTCATCGGGATGGTTTTGATCGTCGACGCTCGAAGGCTTCGATGGCGCGTACGACAATAGGAGAAGACCATGGCTGAGTTCGACTACGACCTCTTTGTGATCGGCGCGGGTTCGGGTGGGGTCCGAGCCAGCCGTGTTGCCGCCTCGCTCGGCGCGCGGGTCGCCGTCGCCGAGGAGAGCGACCTCGGAGGAACCTGCGTGAACCTGGGCTGCGTCCCGAAGAAGCTCTTCGTCTATGCAGCCCATTTCCGCGACGATTTCGAAGACGCAGCCGGCTTCGGCTGGTCGGTGGGAGATCGCAGCTTCGATTGGCCGACCCTGGTCGCCAACAAAGATCGCGAAATCGCCCGCCTCAACGAGATCTACCGAAGGCTGCTCGTCGACGCGGGTGTCGACCTGATCGAAGCGCGCGCGCGCGTGCACGACGCCCACACCCTGGAGGTCGGTGGAAAGACGATCACGGCCGCCAATATCCTGATCGCGACGGGCAGCCAACCGTCGATGCCCGACCTTCCCGGTATCGAACTCGCGCTGAGCTCCGACCAGATCTTCCATCTCTCCGAATTGCCCCGGCGCGTCGTCGTTGTCGGCGGGGGGTTCATCGCGGTCGAGTTCGCGGGCATCTTCCATGCACTTGGCGTGGAGACCACCCAGCTCTACCGCGGGCCGCTATTCCTGCGCGGCTTCGACGACGACGTGCGGAAATTCCTCGCTTCGGAGATGAGGGCACGCGACCTCGACCTCCGCTTCGAGACCAACGTCGCGTCGATCGAGAAGGTTGCGGGAGGGCTGCGCACAACGCTCGAGGACAATTCAGTGCTGGAAACCGATGCCATCCTCTACGCCACGGGGCGCGTTCCGAAGACCCGGGAGATCGGGCTCGAGGAAGCCGGTGTCACGCTCGATGCGAAGGGCGCCGTCAGCGTCGACGCGTTTTCGCGCTCTTCGGTTCCGAGCATCTGGGCGATCGGCGACGCGACCGATCGCATCAACCTCACACCGGTGGCGATCCACGAGGGCACCTGCGTTGCGAAGACGCTCTTTGGGAGCGCGGAGGTGAAACCGGATCACTCGGGCGTCGCTTCCGCGGTCTTCAGCCAACCACCGATCGGCACGGTCGGCCCCAGCGAAGTGGCCGCGCGCGAAATCCACGGTGAGATCGACGTCTACCGCTCGACGTTCCGCGCGCTCAAACACACGCTGACGGGTCGCGAAGAGCAGACGCTGATGAAGCTGATCGTCGATCGCGCCTCGGACCGGGTCGTCGCGCTCCACATGGTGGGCGCAGATGCAGGCGAAATCATTCAGGGTTTTGCGGTCGCGTTGAAGTGCGGCGCCACCAAGGCGCAATTCGACGCCACCATCGGGATCCACCCGACTTCCGCCGAAGAGTTCGTCACGATGCGCGATCCGGTCTAGTGCGGTTTGCGGGTCACGCCCCGCCCGGGGTGTCACTCGCGGGATCGCTGGGCCCAGAGGTGGATTTGAGGGACACTGTTTTCGCGGAGGTGGTCGATCACGGCGTGCGCGTTGGCGCGCTCGCCGTGCAGGAATTCCGCCACCGCGTGGGCGAGCCTCGGCTCCGCGAGGAAGTGCAGGCTGTAGGTGGGCTGGGCGTCGAAGCCGCGCAGAAATTTGTAATCGCCCCCCGCGCCCGGCTCGAACCGATCGATCCCCGCCGCGATGCAGTGCTCGATGGCCGCGTAGTAGCAGACGTTGAAATGCAGGTATCGCGCGTTTTGTAGCGCCCCCCAATAGCGGCCGTAGAGGGTGTCGCCCTTGATCACATTGGTGGTGCCCGCGATGATCTCGCCACCTTTGCGAGCGACCACCAGGCAGAGCCGATGCCGGAAGCGGTCTCGAAGCAGCTCGAAGAAGTGGGGATTGAGGTACTGGCGCCCCCAGTAGCGATTCTCGATCGTCGCGAGATAACACGCGAACATCGGCTCGATGAGATCGTCGGTAATCGCGTCGCCCGTCAGCGCTTCGATCGAGATCCCCAGCCGCTCCATCTCTCGGCGTTCGCGCTTGATCTGGTTGCGCCGCTTGCTGCGAAATTGTCCGAGGTAATCGTCAAAAGTCCGATAGTCGGCATTTTGCCAGTGATATTGAAAGCCGACGCGGAGCATGTAGGCGTCGTCGTCGATCCGCCCACTGTCAGAGCCGTCGGCGAGTGCCGCGGCTTCGTGTTCTCGACAGAAGTTGATGTGAACGCCCGACAATTTTTCGCTCAGGCAGGTTTCGCGCAGCGCCGAGCCGAGCAGTCGGATCGTCTCGCCGCGGTCGACCTCGGGTGCAATCAAAAATCGCGCACCGGTCACGGGTGTGAAGGGAATCCCCACGAGCAACTTCGGGTAGTAGGAGATGCCCGCGCGTGCAGCGGCTTCGGCCCACGCAAAGTCGAAGACGAACTCGCCTTCGCTGTGGGTCTTGATGTAGACGGGGCACGCGGCGACCAGGCGGCCGCCGTCGCGGGCGAGCAGCGGCCTCGGCAACCAGCCCGTTTCGGGGCCGACGGCGCCGGCGTCTTCGAGTGACGCGAGCCAATCCCATTCGAGAAATGGCGTCTCTGCGCCCACGAGTTCGTTCCACTCGTCGCGCGCGACATCGTTGACGCCCTCTGTCCATTCGACGCTCAGCACGCGCAGAGTCTAGGTCGTCTCGCGGCTTCCGACCGAGGCCGCGATGACGGGTCCCTGGATCCGCCGCTATCTTCCCGGAATGCCGAAGGAACCGATTCCGCCCGGGGGGGGGCAGGGACCGCCGGATTCCGGGGATCCCCAGCACGAGGGTGGCGTCGCGACCCAGACGCGGCGCAAGATCGCGCGACCCGAGCGGTTCAAGGTGCTGCTCTACAACGACGACTACACACCCATGGAGTTCGTGGTGAGAATTCTCGAGAGCATCTTCGGCAAGGGGCCGTCCGCGGCCACCCAGATCATGCTCCAGATCCACAACTCGGGCCTGGGGGTTGCGGGCGTCTACGTGCTCGAGGTCGCGGAGACCAAGCTCGCTGCGGTACACACGGTGGCCGAGCGGGCAGGGCTATCCTCTGCGCGCGGGGATCGAAAAGGAATGATGGGCGACGCATGAGTGAGATCGGCAGAGAACTCCAGTTGATGCTGCAGGCCGCCTACCGCGAGTCTACGACGCGGCGGCACGCCTACCTGACCGTCGAGCACCTGCTCTACGCGCTGCTTCACGACACGCGCGGTGAGGAGATCCTGCGGCATTCGGGCGCTCAGCTTCCCGCGCTCGAGGCTGCGCTCGACCGCTTCTTTGCCGAGGATCTCGAGACGGTTCCCGGCGACGAGCCCTACGACGCGCAGCAGACGCTCGCCTTTCACCGGGTTCTCCAGCACGCCGTCTCGCATTGCGAAAGTGCCGAGAAGGAAGAAGTCGACGCGGGCGATCTGCTGGCTGCGCTGTTTCAGGAGCCCGACTCGTTTGCGATCAACCTGCTGCGTTCGCACGGAGTCTCTCGCCTCGATATGCTTCAGTACATCTCGCATGGGATTTCGAAGCTTTCCGACTCCGGTGTCCAGGGGAGTCCAACGCCCGCGGGTATCGAATCCGGCATCGGCGATGGCTCCGAGTTGCCGGCCGATCCGATTGCGGCGTTCTCGACGAACCTCTCCGAACTCGCGGCTGCAAACGAGCTCGATCCGCTGATCGGCCGCGGGGCCGAACTCGACCGCACGGTTCAGATCCTCGCGCGGCGGCGCAAGAACAACCCGATCTTCGTCGGTGAGAGCGGTGTGGGGAAGACGGCGCTCGCCGAGGGATTGGCGCTGCGGATCCACGAGGGCCGCGTGCCCGAAGACCTCCAGCACGCCGAGATCTTTGCACTCGATCTGGGTTCGCTGCTCGCGGGCACCCGCTATCGGGGCGATTTCGAGGCGCGCTTCAAGGCTTTCACGGCGGCGATGGGCGAGCGCGCGTGTCCGATTCTTTTCATCGATGAGATTCACATGATCCTCGGTGCGGGTTCCGCCCAGGGCGCGACGGTCGACGCGTCGAGCCTGCTCAAGCCGTTGCTCGCCCAGGGAGCGCTGCGCTGTATCGGCGCCACCACCTATCAGGAGTTCCGGCACTTCGAGCGCGATCGCGCGCTGGCCCGGCGCTTCCAGAAGGTGGACGTTCGCGAGCCGAGCGCGGAAGAAGCGGTCCGGATCCTCCAGGGTCTCGCACCGCGTTACGAGGAACACCACGGCGTCCATTACACTGGGCCGGCGCTGAAGAGCGCCGTCGAGCTATCGAGCCGTCACCTGCCCGAACACTTCCTGCCCGACAAGGCGATCGATGTGATGGACGAGACCGGTGCGGCCGTGCGGCTGCGCCCCTGCGGGCAAGAAGCGCAAGACGGTGGGTGTGCGCGATATCGAGCAGGTGATCTCGCGGATGGCCAACATCCCGGCCCTGCGCGCAACCGGCTCCGAGCGGGATCAACTCGCAAACCTCGAGGCCGAACTCAAGGCCGTGGTCTTCGGCCAGGACTCTGCGATCGAGACGATCGTGCGCGCCGTCAAACGCGGGCGCGCGGGCCTGTCGGGTGTCGATCGACCGGTCGGGCAGCTTCCTATTCACGGGCCCCACCGGCGTGGGCAAGACCGAACTCTCGAAGCAACTGGCTCACGCACTCGGCGTCCCGTTTCTGCGCTTCGACATGAGCGAGTACATGGAGAAGCACGCGGTGTCCCGTCTGATCGGCGCACCGCCGGGGTACGTGGGTTACGACCAGGGTGGACTGCTCGTCGAGCGCATTCGCAAGAATCCCTACACGGTCTTGTTGCTCGACGAGATCGAGAAGGCCCACCAGGACCTGTTCGACATCCTGCTGCAGGTGATGGATCACGCGACGCTGACCGACAACCAGGGTCGCGAGGCCGACTTCCGCCACGTGACGCTGATCATGACCTCCAACGCGGGCGCTCGAGAGATGAGCGCGCAGGGCATCGGTTTCGGGGCGGGGCGCGCGGGGGACGGCGCCAAGGAGATCGAGCGGCTCTTCAGTCCCGAGTTTCGCAACCGGCTGGACGAGACCGTGCATTTTGTGCCGCTCGCACCCGATGTCATGGGTCGGGTGGTGGACAAATTCGTCAAGGAAGTCGCTGAGCAGCTTTCAGAGCGCAAGGTCGAAATCGAGTTGACGGAATCCGCGCGCAGCTGGCTGGCCGAAAAGGGCTACGACCCCGACTTCGGTGCGCGTCCGCTCGGGCGGCTCATCCAGGTCGAACTCAAGGATCGCATCGCCGACGACGTCTTTGTTCGGCGACCTCAGCAGGGGCGGGCGCGTGTTGGTCGATCGGCTTGGCCAGGAGCTGACCTTCGACATCCAGCCGCGCGGCTGAGACACCCAGAGGAACGGAAAGACCCCAACCCCAGCGATCGGCGGGAGCGAGCGCTAGCGCAGTGAAGCGGGCAGCTGGAAGGTCACGCCCTCGTCGACGAGCGGCAGTGAATCAACCGAGAAATCGCCGCCGGAGAGCTGCTCGAGGCGCTCGACCACCTCGGTCACCAGGATTTCCGGCGCAGATGCGCCCGCTGTAACACCAACGCAGGACACGCCCTCGATCCCAGGCCGGATCGAGTTGCACCGCAGTTTCCACGAGGTACGAGCGCGCGCCGAGCTTCTCGGCGAGTTCGACCAGGCGGTTGCTGTTGGATGACGCCGGCGCGCCCACCACGATGACAACGGCCGCCTCTTTGCAGAGTTTCTTGACGGCGTCCTGCCGATTCTGGGTCGCATAGCAGATGTCGTCTTTGCGGGGCAGCGCAATTTTCGGAAAACGATCCTTCAGCGCGTCCATGACTTCCCGGGTGTCGTCGACCGAAAGCGTCGTCTGGGTGACGACGCCGAGCCGGCTCGGATCCTTCACCTCGAGTGTCTGAACGTCTTCGGCGGATTCGACCAATCGCATGCGGTCCCCGCCGTGCCCGAGTGTTCCTTCGACTTCGACGTGGCCCGCGTGACCGATCAGCACGATTTCGAGATCGCGCTTGATCATGCGGCCGGTTTCGACGTGAACCTTGGTGACCAGCGGGCAGGTGGCGTCGACCACCCGGAGATCGCGCTCGGCGGCCTCGGCGCGAACTGCCGGAGAGACGCCGTGGGCGCTGTAGATCAGCCGCGCACCGCGCGGAGCCTCGGCCAGATCGTCGATGAAGATCGCGCCCTTGGCGCGCAGGTCGTCGACCACGTGGCGGTTGTGGACGATCTCGTGGCGGACGTAAACGGGCTTTCCGAAGCGGTCGAGGGCGCTCTCGACGATTTCGATCGCGCGGTCGACACCGGCGCAGAAGCCGCGGGGACTGGCCATGAGAATACGCATCGGGGCAGATTAGCAGCATCCATTGGGCTGAGAAGACACCCGCCCGAGGCCCTACGTGTTTCGCGCTGTCGATCACCCAGGGGCGGTTCCCTGCGCGCCGCCCGGCGCGCGGCTACAATCGCCTGTTCACATGGCTCGGGTTCCGAGCTACACAGGTCGCCCACGCGGTAGCTCGAAGAGAGGAAGGGATGAACGGAGTCGGTCAATGAGTGGTGGGGCAGAAACGTCTCGGCCCGCCGTCGGCGCGCTCGATCCGACCGAGCGATTGCTGCGGAGCTGCCGCGGGGAGCCCGTCGATCGCCCGCCGGTCTGGTTGATGCGGCAAGCGGGTCGCTATCTGCCCGAGTACCGCAAGGTGCGCGAAGGGGTGACGTTTCTCGAGATGTGTCGCGACGTCGAGCGCGCCGTCGAGGTGTCCCTCCAGCCGATCGAGCTGGTCGGAAGCGAGGCCGTGATCCTGTTTTCCGACATCTTCACGCCAATCCCCTCGATGGGCGTCGAAGTGGATTTTCAGCCCGGGCCCACCATCGCCAATCCGATCCGCTCGCTCGAACAGGTCGAAAAGCTCCGGGTTCCCGACCCGCTGGAGGCGACGCCGTTCGTGTTCGAGATCCTTCGCGTCTTGCGCGCGGAACTCGAAAGCGAGCGCATTCCCCTGCTCGGCTTTGCGGGCGCCCCGTTCACACTCGCCGCGTACCTGGTGGAAGGGAAGGGCTCCAAGGATTTCAGTTCGCTGAAGCGCATGATGTACGCGGCGCCCGAAGTGCTGCGCGCGCTGCAGTCCGTACTGACCGAAATGGTCGTCGGTTACCTGAACGCCCAGATCGAGGCCGGCGCCCAGGTCGTCCAACTCTTCGATACCTGGGCGGGCCTGCTCGCGCCCGACGAGTACCGGGAGTGGGTGCTGCCGGTTCACGTCGAGATCGCGTCACGGATCAATCGCGACGGCGCGCCCCTCATCCTCTACGTGAACAATGGCGCGCACGTATTCGGCGAGATGCTCGAATCCGGGGCCGACGTGCTCTCGCTGGATTGGCGGGTCGATGTCAGGGAAGCCGCCCACCGCGCAAACGGCAACGCGAGTCTCCAGGGCAACCTCGATCCCTGCGCGCTCCAGCAGAGCCGCGAAGACATCTTTGCGAGTGTTCGGCGCATCGCCGAGGACGCCAGCCCTGCGCGCGGTCACATCCTGAATCTCGGCCACGGTTGCCTGCCCGACACGCCGGTCGAAGGCGTGCGCGCGTTCACCGACGCCGCGCGCGCACTCGGAGAGGAGGGCCCCTGTGGCGCGTGATGTCTTCGGCCTGGACCTCGAGCGGATCGAAGAGATCCTGCCCCGCTACGCGATCGAGGGCCCGCGCTACACGAGCTACCCGACCGCACCCGTCTGGAAGGAAGATTTCGGCGTCGAGCAATACAAGACGGAACTCGCGGGTGACGCCGCCGAGGCGGCCTCGACCCCAGACGAAGGCGATGGGCTCTCGCTCTACGTCCACGTTCCGTTCTGCACCAGCCTCTGCCACTTCTGCGCCTGCAACCGGGTCATCACCTCCAAGGCCGAACTCCCGCTGAAATTCCTCGACACCATCGAGCGAGAGGTGGCCGCGGTGCGCGAGGCCAGCGGTCCGCGAACCGCTTCTCAGCAGCACTGGGGTGGAGGCACGCCGACCCACCTCACGCCCGATCAGGTGAAGCGCCTCTTTTACACGGTGACGGATGCGTTCCCGATGCGCGCAGACGCCGAGATTTCGATCGAGGTCGATCCGCGCGTCACGACCGACGAGCACGTGGCGGCACTGCGCGAGTGCGGATTCAATCGCATCTCGCTGGGCGTTCAGGACATCGACCCCAAGGTCCAGGAGGCCGTCCACCGGATCCAACCCATCGAGCAGACGCGGCATCTCGTCGAGGTCTCCCGCGCGGCCGGCTTCGTTGGGGTGAACTTCGATCTGATCTACGGGTTGCCCTACCAGACCGAGGAGAGCTTCTCGCGGACCCTCGACCAGGTGCTCGAGATCCAGCCGGATCGCCTCGCGCTCTACTCCTACGCGCACGTCACCTGGATCGCCAAGCAACAGCGCGGCTTCGAGAAGAAGGACCTGCCCGGGGCGTCGACGAAGCTGCGGATCATGCTGATGGCGATCGAGCGCTTTCTCGAGGCGGGCTATCGCTTCATCGGGCTGGACCACTTCGCGAAACCCGAAGATGAGCTTTCCCAGGCACTTGAAGATCGAACCTTGCGCAGGAACTTCATGGGGCACACCACCCAGGCGGGGGTGGATTTGATCGGATTCGGGCCGAGCGCGATCAGCGAGTTGCGCGCGAGCTACGCGCAATCCCAGCGCAATCTCGGCGACTGGGAGGACGCGGTTGGCGAACGCGGGCTCGCGACCATGCGCGGTCATCACCTGACGCCCGACGACATCGAGCGGCGCTGGGTGATCGGAAGGCTGATGTGCCACGGCGTGCTTCGGGCCGAGGAATTCGAGGCGGCCTTTGGGCAACCCTTCGCGACCCGCTTTGCGAGCGAGCTCCAAAAGCTCGACCCGTTCGTGGCCGATGATCTGATCGAGCGGGCGCCCGATGGCAGCATCGTCGTATTGCCGCTCGGCCGGCTGCTGGTTCGCAACGTCGCGATGGTCTTCGACACCTACCTCGCCGATCAGCAGAAGGGCGAGAAACCCATGTTCAGCAAGACGGTCTGATGAGCGATCCCGAAGTTGGCGCAGTCGTCGCGGGAGCCGGGATCGCAGGCCTGGCGGCGGCGCTCCAGTTGCAGTTTGCCGGCAAAGAGGTGCTCGTCGTCGATCCGTCGGACCGGCCCGGCGGCGTGATGCGGACCGATCACGTGTCGGGTTACGTGATCGAGCGCGGACCGAATACGACCCACATCAAGGCGCCGATGCTGGAATTTGTCCGCACGCACGGAGCCGAGAAATCGCTGCTCGCCGCAACGCCCGCGAGCAAGAAGCGCTGGATCTACGACGCGGGTGCGCTGCAGCCCGTCCCGATGGGACCGCTCGCGCTGGCGCGAACCCCGCTGATGACCGCGACGGGCAAGCTGCGGTTGCTCGCCGAACCCTTCATTCGCCGAGGCAACGGCAGCGACGAAACCGTTGCCGAGTTCGTCGGCCGCCGGCTCGGCAAGCAGGTCGTCGAGGGCCTCGTCGGGCCTTTCCTCACCGGCGTGTACGCGGGCGACGAACACATGCTCGGCGCCGAAGCGGTGTTCCCCTCACTCGTCGAAATGGAGCGCAAGAGCGGATCGATCGTTCTGGGCGCGTTGGGGATGATGTTCCGCAAGCGACCGCGCGGGTTGCGGGGCAGTTACTCGGCCGCTGAGGGACTGGGTCCGTTCGCGCGCGCACTCGCCGAGCGGTTGGTCGAACCCGTCGCGCTCGAAAACCGGGTGACCGGGGTCCGTCGCGACGGCAATCGCTGGCTGGTGCGGACGTCTGGACCAGCCGGTGAGCGCCGCGTGCGCGCCAAGCGAGTCGTGCTGGCCGCGCCTGCCGACGACGCCGCCGAAATCCTGCGCGGCGTGAGTTCGGACCTGGCCGACGAACTCGCGGCCATCGAGTACGCGCCGATCGTGGGTGTTCCGCTCGGCGTCGACCCGCTGGCGGTGCGCGAGAAGATCGAGGGTTTCGGATTCCTGGTTCCGCGCCGCGCGGAAATCAACCTTCTCGGCTGCCTCTACATGAGCCAACTATTTCCGTCGCGGGCGCCGGCCGGTCGCGAGCTGCTCCAGTGCATCGTCGGCGGCATGCGCTGGCCCGAAGCCCTGGAGCTCTCGGACGAAGAAGTCGTCAAGCAGGTATACGCCGACCTCGATCAGATTCTGGGACTCAAAGAAGAGCCGCGCGTCCTCGCAGTGACCCGCTGGCGCCAGGCCATCCCCCAGCCCCGCCGCGACCACGTCGCACGAATCGCCCGCATCCGCAAACTGCTCGCAGACTTCCCAGGCCTCGCCCTCGCGGGCGCCTACCTCGGCGGAATCAGCGTCTCCGACTCCTGCGAATCCGGCCTGAACGCCGCCCGCGACGTCTCTCTCTAACTCCCCCCCCTTCCGCGCCACGAGCACCGCCCAATCCCCAAAAACCGGCGTGTTGAGAGCCATTCACTCATAATCTGGTTCAACGTGTGGCTTCTGGCCGGGGACCGGGACGCAAGAGCTATTCGCTCAAAACTCGATCCCGCCAACTGGGCCCCGGCTAGTGAAGCTCGAGTCCAATCAGCCACGGTCTGTCCGGGCACACAGCTCTCGCGTCCCGCTCCCCGCGATTCAATTCCTACGCACAAAGAAAACCGTCTCTTGGAAAGCCCTCGCAAAAGGAAGCGCCACTCGGGGTCGGTGACGGGGGGCCATCGGGCGACATGGGGTTAGAGCCCGATGGCCCCCCGTCACCGATCCCGCGCAACCAACCACGCAAAGAAATTCGAAAAGACCGGGTCCCTCGAATCCGAAACGAAGCGAGCCGGGGTGCTCTTGGCGGGCTAGGAGCGCGCGACGCGAAACGCCTCAGCAACCTCGTGCGCCCAGTCGGGCCGCGCGTTGACGGCTGGGATCAGCTCCAACTCGCCGCCACAGAGATCGTGCCACTGCTCCGCGGCACGGATCCCAATCTCCTCGAGGGTTTCGAGGCAATCCGCCGTAAATGAAGGGCAAATCACCGCAAGCCGCTTGATGCCGCGCTCCGCGAACTCGACCAGGATGTGGTCGGTGAAGGGTTGGATCCAGGGTGTGCGACCAAGGCGGGATTGAAATGCAGTCGCATGTTGCTCGGGCCCGAGCCCGAGGATTTCCGCGACCGCTCGGGTCGTCGCGAAGCACTGCGCGCGGTAGCAATCGGGATTGGACTCGGGGACCGAAGCGCAGCAGTCGTCACTCGCGAGACAGTGCGCACCGCTTGGGTCGCTCGCGAGCACGTGGCGCTCGGGAAGGCCGTGGTAGCTGAACAGCACGAAATCCGCCGTGAACTCGCGGAGTGATTCTTCAGCGGCGCTGGCGACCGACTGGGTGAACCCCGGGGCGTCGTAGAATGCGGAGATCGTCTCGAGCGGCAGCGCGTAGTCGCTGCGCTGCATTTCTTCTGTGAGCTTTGCAAGCGCCGAACCGGTCGCCGCCTCCGAGTACTGGGGAAACAGCGGCAGCGCCACGAGCTGTGAGACGTTTGCCTCCCGCAGGCGCTCGAGTGCCGAAGCGATCGACGGTTGGCCGTAGCGCATCCCCAATTCGACCACCCAATCCGGGCCGAGTTCTCGGCCGACCGCGTCCGTGAGCGCGCGGCTGTGGGTCAAGAGCGGCGAGCCTTCGGGTGTCCAGATTTTCGCGTAGGCGGCGGCGGACTTCTTCGGGCGAAACGGCAGGATGATGAGGTTGAGCAGCAGCCATCGCCCGAGTGCGGGGATGTCGATCACGCGCGGGTCGTTCAAGAATTCGCGCAGGTAGCGCCGCACGTCGGGCACGCTCGGGGAGTCGGGGGTGCCGAGGTTCAAGAGCAGTGCGCCGGTTCGGGGGTTCGTCATCGGGGGCAGACAATACCGCAGGCGGGCCGCAAAACGGTTGCTGAATTCCGTCGTAGATCAGCGCCGAACCGGGGGTGGCGCTATAGTCGGCGGTTGCGCGTCTCGAGTCATCGGGCGAGCCTGGCCCACCGAGTGGGGTGGAACGAGGGAATCGAGAGGATCACATGGATCGCACGCAAGCCCGCAAACCGCGCCACATCGTCGAGCCCACCGAGGCCCAGCGGCAGAGGGTCAACGAGATGCCCGCGCGCGCGGTCGAGTACTTGCGCCAGGGGGGCGACTCGTTCCTCGCGACCCGCTCCGACGCGCTGGTCAATTGGAGCCGCAAGTATTCGATGTTCCTCTACCCGTTCGTGACGGCCTGCTGCGGGATGGAGTTCATGTCGGTCGCCGGGCCGCGCTACGACCTCGACCGCTTCGGCTGCGCGCTGCCGCGCTTTTCGCCGCGGCAGGCCGACCTGCTGATGGTGGTCGGCACGATCACCCACCGCAATGCGCCGATCCTCAAGAAGGTCTACGACCAGATGGCCGAGCCGAAATGGGTGATGGCCTTCGGCGCCTGCACGTGTTCGGGGGGGCCGTACAACAACTACGCGACCGTCCAGGGGATCGACACCATCGTCCCGGTCGACATCTACATCCCGGGCTGCCCGCCGCGCCCCGAGGCCGTGATGGAGGGCCTGATGAAGCTCCAGGCCCGCATCCAGGCCGAGAAGGTCCCCGCAGACGGTCGACATAAGGAATTGGTTGATTCCGAATACCCCGTCATCGAGAAACCTATCGCCTAATTGGGCGAGCGGCGGGTGTTTACCAGGTAGTGCGGAGTTTGCCTGCCGCTCGCCTTTTCGGGCGAGCTGTTGGGTGTTTACCAGGTGGGCGGAGTTTGCCTGCCGCTCGTCTTTTCGGGCGAGCGGGTGGGTATGCCTGCTGCTCGTCTTTTCGGGCGAACTGGTGGGTGTTTATCAGGTATGCGGTGTTTGCCGGCCGCTCGTCTTTCTGGGCGAGCGGCGGGTATTTACCAGGTAATGCGGAGTTTGCTTGCCGCTCGCCTTTTCGGGCGAGTTGGTGGGTGCGTCTGCGGTATGAGGAATTTGTCTGCTGCTCGCCTTTCTGGGTGAGTGGCAATCAACGGCGCTGATTCGGAGCTGAATTCGGTGTTTCCCGGGTGGGCCCGGGTCTTATATCGCCTATATTTGCCGACCATGTCCGGCCAAGTGGTCAAAGTCAAACGTCACGAGAAGCTCGGTGTCCTCGAGCGGCTCTATGTCCCGATGATCATCCAGGGGCTGGCAGTGACGGCCGGGCACTTCTTCCGAAATCTGCGCGGCTTCATCACCGGCAAGAATCGCACGGACTTCGTCGTTCAGTATCCCGATGAGCGCATCGACTACCCCGACGCATTTCGGGGTATGCCGGTACTGGTACAGCTCGACAACGGCCAGCCGCGTTGTGTCGCTTGCGGGCTCTGTGAGTTCGCCTGCCCGACGGACTGCATCAGCATCGTGCCCGGAGAAATCGAAGGCGCGAGGATCGAGCGCTATCCGGAAGCCTTCGATATCGATATGTCGCGCTGCATGTTCTGCGGTCTTTGCGAAGAGGCCTGCCCCGAAGAGGCCATCGTGATGAGCCGCGAATTCGAGATCTCGTCCTACGATCGCCGGACGCTCAATTACGACAAAGAGCGGCTGCTCGTGCCCGAGACCCTCCTCAAGCGGCGGCTCGAATTCTTGCGCGGAGAGTACGACCGCGTGCACGCAGACGGGGAGAAGCGCAGCTGATGGAAGACTTCGGATCGTCGGCGCTGCGAAAACTGATCGACGAGTTCTCCGACGCCGTGCAGACAACTCACGCCGACTACGGCGATGCAACGGCGTTGGTCGATCCGGCGCGCATCGAGGACGTGATGCGCTTTCTGCGCGACGAAGCCGACTTCGACATGTTGATGGACGTCACCGCGGTCGATTACCTCGGTCAGACGCCGCGCTTCGAGATGGTCTATCACCTCTACGCGACGGGCCCGAACCAGCGGCTGCGGATCAAGGCGCGGGTCGCCGAGGAGACGCCCGAGATCGCCAGTGTGGTCCCGCTGTACGCGTCTGCCGACTGGATGGAGCGAGAGGTGTTCGATCTCTACGGCATCCGTTTCGACGGGCATCCGGACCTGCGCCGGATCCTGCTCTACGACGAATTTGAGGGGTACCCGCTGCGCAAGGACTACCCCAAGGAGCGGCGTCAGCCGCTGGTGGGACCGAGGAACTGACCGATGAGCAGTGGTTTGCCGACATTTCCCGATCCGCCCGCTTCGCTCGACGATGACTTCGGACGCGACCTCCACACCGAGCACCAGGTGCTCAACATGGGGCCGTCGCATCCGGCGACCCACGGCACCATCAAATTCCTGATCGAACTCGACGGTGAGACCATCATCAACCTCGATATCCAGGTGGGTTACCTGCACCGCGGTTTCGAGAAGGAGTGCGAGAGCGGGACCTGGTACCAGGCGATCCCCTACACCGATCGGTTGAATTACAACTCCGCGGCGATCGCGAATGTCGGCTACTGCATGGCGGTCGAGAAACTCCTCGGGATCGAGACTCCGGAGCGCTGCCAGTGGCAGCGGGTGATCGCGAGTGAACTCGCGCGCATCGCCGACCACCTCACCCGCGTCGGCGCGGCCTGCCTGGAACTCGCGGCGATGACGCCGTTCCTCTACGGCATCGAGGCGCGAGAGCTCGTCTGGGATCTGCTCGAGATGCTCTGCGGCGCGCGGGTAACGTCGAATTACGTCCGGATCGGCGGCATCAAGCACGATCTGCCCAGGGATTTCGCGCTCACCGCGAAGGACTTCATCCCCCGGGTCCGCAAACTGCTCGTCGACTTTGACAAGATGATCACCCGCAACCGCATCTTCGTGGATCGGGTCAAGGATACTGGTGTGATCTCGAAGGAAGACTGCTTGCGCTACGCGGTGACCGGGCCGGTGGCGCGCTCTGCGGGCGTGGACCTCGACGTGCGCAAAACCGACCCCTACCTCACGTACGACCAACTCGACTTCGACATCCCGGTGGGCGAAGTCGGCGACAATTACGATCGCTACCTCGTCTGTATGGAAGAGATGAACCAGAGCCTGCGGATCATCGAGCAGTGCCTCACGCAGCTGAAGAAGCTCGGCCCCGGGCCCGTCAACATCGACGACCCGCGCGTGCGCTGGCCCGCCAAGGGCAAGGTCTTCAACCGGATGGAAGAGCTCATCCAGCAATTCAAGTCGGTTACCGAGGGTCCGCTGGTGCCGGAAGGCGAGGGCTACTTCGCGGTCGAATCCGCGAATGGCGAACTCGGCTTCTACATCGTTTCCGACGGTTCGGCGGTTCCGCTCAAGGTGCGCTGCCGGCCGCCGAGCTTCATCAACCTCGCGCCGATGGACATCATGCTCAAGGGCGGGATGCTCGCCGATCTGGTCCCGACCTTCGACCTCATGAACATGATCGGCGGCGAGTGCGACCGATGAGCCTCGACCGCGGCCAGGCCTGGAAGCAACTCGGCGCGCCCACCGACCAGGAGGGCAGCGTCAATGACCCCCGCACCCAGGAAGAATTCGGCGTGACGTGGAACGAAAAGTGGATCTACCGCGGCGAAGACGGCCAGTCGGTCGAGCGCGTCGTGCTCTGGAACCGCTACGACCTCGTCGGTGTCTTCCGCCTGAATCCCGACGGATCCGCCGAGCCCGAGTCCCTCCCCGAGAACTGAGTTGGCGCGCGGCACGCAGGGCCCGCCTCCGCTGCACCCGTTCGGCCTGCTCCTGCATCACGACGGCTCCTGGACCCACGAAGGCCAACCGATCGCGAATCGCCGCCTGCGTGAGGCCTTCGACCGCGGCGTCCATTTTCTACCGGGTGAGGGAGGGGATGGCGAGGACGTCTTCGTCGTGACCCTGGCCCACTTCCGCGGCCAGATCGAAGTCGAAGAAGCCGCGTTCTTCGTGCGCGGCTTCGAGCCCGAAACCGGTGCGATTGCGCTCTCCGACGGCTCGACCGAGCCGCTCGATGTCGCATCCCTGCGATCTTCGCCCCGCGACGCCGCCCTGCTGTGCCGCGTGAAGCGCGACCTCGACCCAGCGGGGCTGCTCGCGCGCTTCAGCCTCGCCGCTCAGGCCGAACTCCTCCACGCCGTGGTGGACGCGGGTGAAGGGCCCACGCTGCGGATCGCCGGGGTTCCGCAGTGCCTGCCAGAACTCTAATTGCGGCGCCGGTTTGACGCGGGCCAGCGGACGCGTTACCCAAATGCATCCAACGGCGCCGATCCCGGCGCCCCGCCCAGTTCCCGGCGGCGTGGCCAAGTGGTAAGGCACGGGCCTGCAAAGCCCTGATCACCGGTTCGAATCCGGTCGCCGCCTCCAATTTCTTCTCTATTCCGGCGGTGATACCGCCCCCGGGATGGGTGGCCGAGCCACATTGCCAGTATGAAGTTCGGCTGGTTCAACTCGGTCTTCGGTTCTTACGCATTCGCCGCTTGCTGAGGAATGCCAGCCCGACTCCTCCAGCAACAAGTTGAAGAATCACACCCGGCTCTGGTAGCGGCTTCTCGATCCGAAATTGATCCTCGATGTCGCCGTCTTTGTCGATGAAGTAGGCGTCCAGGACGGAGCCGTCCACGTCGACCACCATGGATCCCTCGTAGTTCAGCCAGTGCGACATCACGGGATGCTGAGCGAGTCCCCCCGAGTTTTTGGATGAGCTCCCCACCACCGCGTAGACCGTGCCCTCGTGTACCGCGGATCCGAGAGTCGCCTTCTGGTACGCACCGTCGCCATTGGGGTCGCCGTCGCCCCCGTCGACAAAGCACTCTCCCGCGCTGCATTCCGAGGACAAACCGTAGTGGCTGTCGATGAGCACCGAGCGCTCGTAGGAGTGGCTGTGACCGGTGAGCTGGAGGTCCACGCCCCACAACTCGATCAGGGGATTGAAGTGCTCCCGCATCTCGAATAGCGACTGTTCGTTCGAATTATCGGAGTCGTGCGAGCCCTTTGTGTACGGGGGGTGGTGCCAGTAGATGATGGTGAAGTCCTTGTCGTTCGCCATCAGGTTCAGCTCGAGCCAGTTGTACATGGGCCCACCCACCGCGAGGTTGGTTCCCTGGGTCGCCGAGTCGATACTGATGAAATGCACGTTGCCGTAATCGAAGGAGTAGTACGCCGCAGTGCCACTGGCGACACCACCGGCCTCGCCCATCTTCGGCATCGTGTAGGAAGCGTAATAGGGCCCAGTCTGGGTCGCCGAGCTCGACGAGCCGAGCTCGTGATTCCCAAGCGTCGGGTACAGCATCGTGTTGCGCATGACCTCGGGATAGACGTTGAAGAATCCGTTGGTGAACTGGGTATCCGTTCCGCTGGGGTACGCGTTGTCGCCGAGCAGCAGCCAGAGATCAGCGAGATCCTGACCGGCGAAGTCCAGGTACCGATTCTTCACCGCATTCGCGTCGGAGCAGCCCGTGCTGTCGACGGCGCACTGTCCTGAGTCGCCGATCACCCAGATTCGAATCGGCTGGCGAGTGCCTCCCGGCGGCGACGTCTTGAAGAAATGGTTGGCGTCACCGCCCGCCAACACCAGGGTGCTGGTTCCAACGGAGTAAAAATGAGCGGCATTCGATGGCAGGCCGGTGATCTCGACCTCGTGCTCCGTCGTTGGGCCGGCGTCCGTCACCGTGTTGGTGAGGCTCTCGGGCGTTGCGCCGTAGCGCACCACGCTCTCGGTGGCGACGTCGGTCCGCCAACGCACCACGACGCTGTGTGGTGTTCCAGCCATCAGATAGGGGCTCCGCTCGAGCACCGGATCTCCAATGGCCGGCGCGGGAAGCAGGGCGATCACCGCGAGTATTCCAGCCTGGAGCATGTGCAGCGATCCGGGCCCGCTCTGGCGGAAGGCCTGGCGCTTCACGATTGAAACCGCCACCGCGGGAATGATTCGCCGGGCATAACCATTCATCGCCCTTCGATCCTGGCGATGCTTTCAATCGCTCGCAGGTGAAGCTCCACGAAGGCGGGCAGCCGCCGCCGGTGCGCTGGCAATCCAGCGATCTCGTCAAGCCCGCTCTGGTAGGCCTCGCGGGCTGCTTCGGGCCAGCCCGCGGCTTCGAGGATCTCGCCCTTACGGACGAGCCACGGGGCGCGCACCGGGAAGCTCCGCGTCGCGGCATCCAGCCGCTGCGCGGCGTCTTTGAAGCGGCTGATTCGCACCTCGATCTCTACGGCCGCGAGTGCCAGAGTCGGCAGCGGCCCGATCTCGGCGATTCCATCCTCCAGTCCGTGAAGAGCTTCTTCGAGGTACGCGTCGCCGGCCTCGCTCAAGATCTGTGCGCGTTCCAGGTAGAGATCGGGCCCGGCGACGGGCTGGTACGCGATGGCTCGCGAGAAATCCTGCGCGGCATCGAGAGGCCTCCGGAGATCGGCGCGCACGCGCGCGCGCACTGTGAATCCCGCGGAGTTCTCGGGCTCTGCCGCCAGGAAGCGGTTCAGCGCACCCTCGGCCTCGTTGCTCCAACCGCGCTTCCAGAGCAGGAGGCCGTGGAGGTAGTGCACCGTCGCTAGATCCGGATCCAGCTCGGCGGCCCGGTCGATGTCTGCCATCGCGGCCACCCAGTCTGACCGATCGAGATGGACCGCCGCCCGGTCGAGATACAGCTGCGCGTCGGCCGGCGCTGCCTCGATCAGCCGGGACTGCGCGCCGATCCGCTCGTCGTGGCTGCCGTGGGCGAGGCTCCGCGACGGCAGGAGCAACGCGGTCACCAGCATCGGTCCGAGCCACAGCGCGGCGGATCTCGTTCTACGCAGAAGGTGCCTCATCAGCTATCAACGATTCTTCCGGATTGACCCCGACGTTATGATGCCAACGGGTTGCTCTCCTCGTCCGACGCCTTTTTCTCCTTGAATCCTTCTTCTTTCGGAGCCTGGAACCCTCACTTAGATCATCAACCGTTCGCTCTGCGCCGACGCTTGTCGAGCACCACCACTGCGAGCACTCCCGACACCAGCTGCAGCAAAAGGCCCGGCTCGGGAAGATACTTGACGGTGAGCTTGGGCCGCTGAGCCTGCGTCGCGTACTCACTCGAGCGCAGGTCGACGCCGTTCACACCCGTCGGCAGCACGATCCAGCCCCGGTTGCTGGCCGGATCGTCCGCCCAGGCCTGCATGCTCGCGGTCACGTCGACGTCGAAGGTTGCGATTTGGGTTCCGGGAGTCACCGCCACGGTGGTCGGATCGTACTCATCCGCGCTGGCACCCGGATCGCCGCCGAAAGCGTTCCAGCTGACGGACTCGTCCCAGGAAATCAGCACCTCGTGGAGCTCGCCCGGATCGCCCGCGTTGAAGACGGTGTACGTGAGGGTGGCTGAATCGATCACCGCCTCGACTGGAATCCGACCCGCAGCCACTCCGAACAAATTGCTGAAGTGGAGAAGCGCGTAGGCGTCATTCCCCGAGCCGCTCGGGTCGTCGTCGTCCCAACCCAGTGCGTCGAGATTGCCGTTGTCGTTGTCCGTATCCGCAGGGTTTTCCTGGATGAATGTATCGGCAGTTCCCGCGTAGCCGTCCGCTCCTTCCTGGAACATGACCATTAACGGGGGCGGCGGGACGGGGGCGGAGACCGAGGTTCGCGCTGTGTAGTTGCCGAAGAGCTGGTTGTGCGGACTCGTCCACACGCCGGTTGGAAATCCGGTTGCGCCGGGTGAGTCGTCGGTATAGAAGCCCTGCACATGGAAGCCCGCGTAGAGAGCACCGGCCGACTCGCGCCGGAGGAATCCCTCTCGGAAGCTCACCGTTCCGCGCGTGTTGCGAATCACTTCGGTCCGCGGGAACGCGATGCCGTCGAAGGGTCGATCCCCTGGAGGAACTGCAGCGGTATCCGAACCGTCGTGTCGTCCGTAGAGCAGGTAGTCCATGTGTTCGCCGTCGATCACGATCTCGATTGAGATCGCCCGCTCGGCAGCCCCACCTTCGCCGGTCGCGAGATCCATGTTCGTCACGACGTCGGGCGCCCCACCTTCCGCGATGACCGCTGACTCTCCGATGAGGAAGAAGCTCTGCGGCGCGATAGTCAGCCCCGTGAGATCGGGGCTCTCATTAGCCAGCTGCCAGTCGACGTTCAGCGTCCCGTCGGCGTTGCTGTCGGTTCGAGAGACGATCTGCAGATTCTCGAGTGAGATGGGGTGATTCGTCGTGTTGAAGAGCTCGATGAACTCGCCGGGATTCTGACCGTTCGGGCTGTTCCAGCTCTGGATCCCCGAGATGATCACGTCACCAGCCCCGATGGGTGTTGCAGTTGGCGTGGCCGTAGGCGTCGCAGTCGGCGTGGCCGTGGGTGTCGCGGTTGGTGTAGCCGTGGGTGTTGCAGTCGGCGTAGCCGTGGGTGTTGCAGTCGGCGTGGCCGTGGGTGCTGCGGTCGGCGTAGCCGTGGGTGTTGCGGTTGGCGTAGCCGTGGGCGTCGCGGTCGGCGTAGCCGTGGGCGTCGCGGTTGGCGTGGCCGTGGGTGTCGCGGTTGGCGTGGCCGTCGGTGTCGCGGTTGGCGTAGCTGTGGGTGTTGCAGTCGGCGTGGCTGTGGGTGTTGCGGTCGGCGTAGCCGTGGGTGTTGCAGTCGGCGTGGCCGTGGGTGTCGCGGTTGGCGTGGCCGTGGGTGTCGCAGTTGGCGTAGCCGTCGGAGTCGCGGTCGGCGTAGCCGTAGGCGTCGCGGTTGGCGTGGCCGTGGGTGTCGCAGTTGGCGTTGCCGTAGGCGTCGCGGTCGGCGTGGCCGTGGGGGTCGGGCACACGTCGTTGTCCTGACAGACCCCAAATCCGTCACAGGTATCGGGATCCGTGCACACCGTGTCCGACGGGTCGCCGCAGGACGTCCCCGGGGACTCGAAGCCGTCGACGGGACACGAGACACCGCCGACGAGGCTTGCGATCTCGCCAGCGGTAAGGGCGCGATTGTAGAGCAGCGCCTGGTCCAGCCCGCCCTTGAAGGTCGTAGCACCATTGCTCTGGGCGCCGATGCCCAGAGAGAGCGAGTTCGTCGCGATTGCCGCCGGGCCGGTCCCGCTGTTCTCTTCAACACCGTTCACGTAGATCCTAGTGGTGGCGCCGTTGTAGGTGGCCGCCACGTGGACCCAGGTGTTGCCGTCGAACGGGTAATCCGTCACCGAGTCCACCCGATAGGCGTTGCCCGAGGCGCCCTGGTTGAATCGCACGAAGACGGCGCCCCCCCCGGAGAGCGAGAGCTCGTAGCCATTGGTGCCGCCCTGGATGGCCTTCTTTATGACGTATTGGGTCCCCTGCTTCTCGGGCTTGATCCAGACCGCCATCGTGATCCCGGTGTCGAGGTCGAGACTCGCCGCGTCTGGCACGAGCGAGTAGTCAAACACGCCATCCTGAAGGAGCGCCAGGCCGTCGACGCCCCACACCCAGGCGGGAGAGCCGAAGATGTCGCCGTGGTTCCCCTCGACCGAGCCGTCCACCAGCACGACGCCGCCGTCCTCCTCCATGTCCCAGCGTCCCACCAGGCCGATCGTGGGCGGTACCCCGATGGTGGATTCGCACACCTCGGCGGTGTCGCACTCGCCGGCCGCCGCGCGGCACAATTCGCCCACCCCCTGGACCGTGCACGTCGGGTCGGCCGCGAGCGCCGCGATCTGGAGGAGGGTGAGGGCGCCGTCATAGATGCGCACCTCGTCGAGCATGCCGTTCAGCTCATTGGCTCCCGCGGAACTCGCGCCGATGCCCACGCCGTCGGTGTTGGTGCCGATTGGCCCCGAGGCGACGATGGCGCTGTCCTGAAGTCCGTTGATGAAGAGACGCATGGTGGCGCCGTCGTAGATCGCGGCGATGTGGACCCAGGTGTTGAGGTTGGCCGAGTAGTCGTAGTTCGAGTCGACCCGCTGGTCGTTGTCGCCGTTGAGCCTGAACGAGATGTCCCCGTTGTTGGCGCTGAGGAAAAGCGAGTAGCCACCGCCGACGCCCACCTTGCGCACGATTCGCTGGGTGCCGGTGTCAAAAGGCTTCAGCCATGCGGAGATGGAGATGGTGCCGTCGATGTCGAACGCGTCGTTGTCCGGAACGACGGTGTATTCGCCGGTTCCGTAGAGCTCGATGGCATCATTGTCGATCCCCGGGCTCCACCCGGGATCGCCATGGATATTGCCGTCGAGGCCCAAACCGGAGGAGTCTTCGAGTACGGTGGGGTGGCCGGAGTCGTCCATCTTGTAGTGGCCCACGAGCGTCGCGTCCGGCGGAGGCGCAACGTCGGCCAACGCCGCAATCTCGCCGGCGCTGAGCGCGCGCGAGTAGACGCGCAACTCGTCGAGGCCGCCCTTCATGAGCCGCGTGCCGCCGCTCTGGGCGCCAATCCCGAGATCGAGTCCATTGGCGACGATGTTTGCGGGAGCCGCGGCGGAGGCCTCTTCGACGCCGTTGAAGTAGATGCGCATCGTGGTTCCGTCGTAGGTGCCGGCGACATGGATCCACGTGAGGCCGTCGAACGGGTACTGCGTCGCTGTGTCCACTCGATAGGTGTTGTCCGACGTGTCCTGGTTGAGTCGGAAGAACACCGTGCCGGCCGAGGTCGGGCTCGAGAGCGAGGAGAGCGAGAGCTCGTAGCCATCGGTGTTGTTGATCACGGCCTTCTTCATGATGTCCTGGGTGGCCTGCTGCGCGGGCTTCACCCAGGCGGTCAGCGTGAGCGCGCCGGTGATGTCGAGGCTCGGATCGTCGGGCACGAGGGCGTAGTCGGCGGCGCCGTCGATGTCGAGGCCAAGGCCGGACACGCCGGAGATCCACATGGGCGCGCCGGAGATATCGGCATCGTTGGACTGCCCGGACGAGTCGACGAGCGTCGTGCCGGAGCCTTCCTCCATCTCCCAGTAGCCCACCAGATCGGGGTCGAGCGTGATCAGGCGGCCCTCGGTGGTCGATCCGTTCGAGGCGAGCACGACCATCTCGTTCGACCACGGCTGTTTGCTGCTCGTCGCGTCGTTGAGACCGCCGGTCATCAGCGTCTGCTTGGGACCGAACGCGATGGCCGCGGTCGAGCTGTCGCGATAAACGATGTCGTTCAGCCCCTCGCTCGCGGTGTACACCACGCGCACGAGGTTGGCGCCTTCGTTGAGGATCACGATTCCGCGCGTGCCGGACTGGTCGACCTCGTAGAGGTCGTCCCAGGTACCGCCGGGCCCGCCGCCAGTGGGGCGCCGCACGAGCAGCGCGATCTTCGGGGAGCCGCCGGTGTCGTACGAGGTCTTCACCGCCGCGTAGAGCGTTCCATCGCTCGCCACCGCCACGTTCAGGTGGTCGTCGGCCATGCCGCCGCCGACGTTCAGGGCGGACTGGGATGCGGGAACCTCGTCGCTCCCCCAGCCAGTCGTGGGATTGGTGCCGTCCGGATGCACCTTGAACCCGAAGCGTTCGGTGATCTGATTCGACCACAGGACGCCCACGGTGGCGTTGGGGAGCGCGACCACCACCGCGATATCGTCGCTGTGGACGCCACTCGCGAGCGTGACTGGACCCGTGAACGACGAGTAGGGCGAGTCCGAGTAGTAGACGTGGATGTCCGTGCCAGACTCCGTGGCGAGCCACATCCGGCCCAACGAGTCGACATCGATCGTCGCGGTCTCGCTGCCCGACAGCGGAATCGAGGTCGGGGTCAGCCGCAGGCTCCAGAGCTGATAGGTATTCGTGCCGGGCACGTGCTCGACGGAGACGAGTTCGGGGGATCCGTCGTGGAGCAGGATGTGAGTGACGCCGCCGACCGCCTTGGCGTCGGCGCGCGTCCCGGTGTCGGACGAGATCTGCAGCACGTTGGTCCAGCTGTCATCGGGCTCGAGCCGCCAGATCCAGGTGCCCGAGGGCGAGACAGAGGGGCCTGGCGCGACGGCCCACCACGTGTCGGCGTGTAGCCAGACCTTGGACTGCGGCTTATTCGCCGTGTTCGCGGAGACGGAGATCGGATCGAGAACGTCGACGGTCTCCTGCGCGGCGGCCTGTCCAAACCACAACACCGCAAAAATGGCGGCTCCAATGACGCAACACACTCGACCTCTCATCTTCGTCTCCTCTTCTTCCGCCTTCTTTCGTTCGCTCTTCATCAGTCGAAGCTTCAGCACACGGCTAGGTCTGCGGACGGCCTTGTCAGACTCGACCTGGGTCGCGATGTTGGTGGCCCCGGAGATCCTGATCGACGATCACAGGGCAGTAACGATTGACGGGACGGGTTTCGCGGACGCAGGTCGGAGACTTTCGAAATTGTCGCCGGTTGCGTTTCGAGGAACCCGAGGGACTGGCAGTGGGATGAACTTGCGCCGAGGCGCGACCCGGTGGTCGCGTGAGAGGGCAGCCGGGGGAAGCCCCAGCGAACCGCAATCGGCGCCCTCAGAGGGGCGGCCACACAGTCTCCGCTTCGATTGCTACCAAATCTGCGCATACGATCCCGAAACTTTTCAAGTTACGAATCAGAGGCAAATCAGAGGCAAATCAGAGGCAAATCAGACGCAGCTCAGACACAGATCCTGCGCGCTACGGCTTTAGAATGTCAACAATATTAAGAAGATTGTCGAGAAAATATTGCTATCAGAGTTCAGTCGCTTCATTCTGAAATGTGCAGCTCAATCCCGGAAGCCTTTGAGATTGCTGCCGATTCGTTGGGCGCGACTGATCTAAGGCGGCGCCCTGACCCGGGCAGTTGGTTGTCGGCGGGGCCGCATCATGGAGGATTGAGTTTGAGCCGCACCTCCACTTCCGCCGCTCGTAAAATTTCAGATCCCGCCGGCGCCTGCATGGGCCACGCCGAGACGAAGACCACGAAGCGGTATGCGAAGCTCGATACCGCGGGTCTCGTCGATGTGTTGAGGCCGAAGTAGCGCGGGCCCTTCCGCCCGCGGACCGTTTGCGGACCCGCTGCAGACACGTAACTCCTCGAATTCGCAAGGGTGTGCACCAGTTCGAATCCGGTCGCCGCCTCCAATCACCCTCCTAAGTAGCTGATTCCATTGGACGCAATTCCGTGTTAATTCACGCTTTTTGGCTCGCGGACAGCGGGCGGACAGTAGCGGACGAAATCGGTCGGTGGAATGCCGGTGATTTGCAGGGGCGATTGCCTCCCTCCGCCGCCCCAAGCCGAACCGCGAAAGCGACTTCGACAACGATCAGGTGGGCGCTGCGGGTGAGTCGGCGAAATGGATGGGATCATTTCGCAGACGGTTCGGATGCCTCGGTTCCCGGCGACCTATCAATGAGGTCCCTCTTGATCTGAGGAATCGGATCGAGAGTGCCGGTTCGCACTCTGTTTCGTGGCAGATGGGCCGCGTCGCACCCGACGAAGAGGGTTCGTTGCAACGGTTCACCAGCCCCGGGGCCATAGGCACCCCGGGGCTGGTCGGCCGCTAATCCTCGCAAATACCCGGAATAGATCCCCTTAGTTCGAAGCCTTTTGGAACACCATCAAATGTTTCTCGCCGCAGTACAACCTCTAGAGTTTCGGTCATTACGCGTTGGCCCCAGGGATAGGGTTTCGCGTCATCGAATTTGCCTGCCTCGTTGTCTGCCATGTACGCCTTCGTACTGAAAGAGCCATCGATCTCAGGTGACGCTCGTCTCTGCCTGTGCCGGGAGCATCGCGTGTGCGGTGGGCGACCCGATGACTGTGGGAACTACTGCGGGGGCTTCCACACAACCGGGCGCATCGCGCGTTCGCGCAAGTCTGCGAAACTTTTCGGTGAGTTCACTGATTGCCATGATGAGCGTGGTTGCAACGGACGGGCTGTTGCCATCGGCAAGTAGCCTGTTGGCCGTGTCGATCCCGAGTTTGGGGTGGACTAAACGATCACGGCTCCGAGGAGACGCAGCGCAGCGTTTCGCAGGTAGGCCACGTCTTCTCGACTGGCCCCCCGACCTCCGCCATGTGAGGCCGATGTCTTGACGACGGTCCTCTGATATCGACTGCTTTACCGGCAGTGTCCGATGAGTTGCATTCGGCTAGGTAGAATTGAGGCTCATGCCCCCGATCGATGGATGTTTTGTAGACAGCCTCGACGGGACGGCTCACTCGACCAGCAGGTGTTTGATGGCGTAGTGGATGAGCTGTGCGTTGTTCTGCAGATCCATCTTCTCCAGCACCCGCGCGCGGTAGGTGCTGACGGTCTTCACGCTGAGTGCCAACTTGCCGGCAATTTGTGAGACCGAGAGCCCCGAGCCGATCAATTGGAACACCTCGTGCTCCCGCTCGGAGAGCGCGTTGTGGCGGGGTCGATTCGCGTCGGGGCCGACAGCGGTTGCCAGCTGCTCGGCAACGGAGGTGGTCACGAATTTCCCCCCCGACATCACCTTCTCGATGGCCTCGACCAACTCCCCGGTGCTGCTGTCCTTCATCAGATAGCCGTCGGCCCCCGCCTGCAGCGCCGGCACCGCGAAAGCAGCCTCCGCGTGGAAGCTGAGGATCAGGATCGGAAGCTTCGGGTAGCCCCGCTTGATGTCTCCGATCAGTTCCAACCCGCCCCGACCGGGGAGGTCCAGGTCCAGCACGACCACGTCAATCGACCTGGCCCGGAGCTGGTCGAGAGCCTCGGCCGCATCACCCGCTTCGGCGGCGACGCTCATCCCGGGCGCGTTGTTGATGATGCGATTCAAGCCCGCCCGCACGACCGCGTGATCATCGACGACGAGAACACGAAGCATCAAATTCCTTCCCCCTGGAAGGCCAGCTCACGGGGCATTCGCAGGGTCAGCGTAGTGCCGCCTTCCGGGACTCTGTCGATCGTGAGAGTGCCGCCCAGCAGGCGGGCCCGCTCCCGCATGCCGAGCAGCCCGAGTGAGCCCGTCGCGAAAACTTGTTCCGTGCCGATCCCGCAGCCGTCGTCACGCACCTCGAGGACCGCGTCGCCCTGCTCTTCTTGCCACAGCGCCACGGCGACCTTCTCGGCCCCGGCGTGCCGCACGATATTCGTCAGGGCCTCCTGCAGAATGCGAAACGCGGCAGCGCAACGATCTTCGCCCCAACAGATCTCTCGGGTAGGTAATGTGAGCGCACAGTGAAGGCCCGTTCGCTTCTCGATGTCGTCGACCTGCCAGCGAATCGCCGCCAGCAGGCCGCAATCGTCGAGGATGGCGGGCTGAAGCTCTGCGCTCAGGCGCCGCACCTCTTGGATTGTGTCGGTCACCAGCTCTTCCATCGCCTTGGTGCGAGCGCGGAGGGTCGCATCGTCTTCGGGGAAACGCGCTGCTAGCCACCCGATGTCGAGCTTCAAAGCGGTCAGTGCCTGCCCCAGGACATCGTGGATGTTTCGTGCCATCCGCCTCCGCAGCGCCTCCTCGGCCGCAAGCTGCCGGAACGCCAGCACCCGCTCCCGCCGCTCCTGCCGCGCCTCCTCGAGATGCTTGCGATCGCTCACGTCCGCAACGGTGCACAGAACGAACTCTCCGCCCCGCGCCTCGAAATGCGCCAGACCGACTTCGATATCCACCTCGCGGCCATCTTTCCGGATCCCCGCGGATCTCTCTGCCGCTTCCTACGCGCCTCCGCTCGGGCTCGGCCATGAACGCCTTGCGGTGGCTTGGATGCTCCTCCCGGTAGCGTTCGGGCACCAGAATCTCGACGGGCTGCCCCTGCAGTTCAGCCCGCTTGTAGCCAAATACCTTTTCGATCTCCGCGTTGATGAGGACGATCCGACCTCCCCGATCCACCAGCAGCATTCCGGTCGGGCTCGATTCCACGGCCAAACGGACCTGCTGTTCCGAACGCGCCGCTCGTTCCTCCGCCCGGCTCCGATGTGCGCGAAGGCGCTTCTGATGCAACACGAGCGCCCCGGTCACCCAGATCGCAAACACCGCGATCACCCGGTTGGCCAGCACCTTCCACGGCTCTCCACCGAGGGGAGACGCGAAGTAGCCGAGCAGCGTGAGCACGGTCGCCACGGCGCCGAAGCCCAGAGTCGACCGCGCGCCCGGCATCCACGCGGAGAGGCCGATCACAGCCACGTAGAGCACGCCGCCTGCGACCCCCAGTTCCAGCGAGACGTCGAGCGCGAACAGAGCCGCCGTGAGGGCGCCATTGAGCACGTAGAGCCCGGTGGAGCCACCAGAACGTTGGCCTCTCCACCCACCCTTCGACCCAGCTGCGTAGTGTTCCGGGTCCGTCATCGTTACCTCGCGGCATTTCGAAACCGCCGAGGCGCCTCGCCACTCTCCTGTAATTGCCCGCAGCGCGCCTGACCGGTATCCGTGTCCCTGGGGGGGGTGGGAGCGAGCTTGGCTCCGGCGTGCCCCAAGAGTACTTCTCTACTCTCATAAATAGCGTTTGGCAACGTCAAAAGTCCGGCGCGTGCCGCTCGTCGAGAGATGCGCTTCGAACTCGCTCTCCCTCTGCTTCCCAACGAGCGGTGATAAATCGTCCCGACATTCCGTTGTGATGCGTCCCGCAGAGCGCTCTCGCGCGCACGCACGGGGCTAGAGCAGCGCCAGCCTACCGCTTGTCAGACAAACACCGACAGGCTGTAGGATAGATTCCGACACAAAATAGAGAATATCGCTGATACCGGAGCCGCGCAGTCCCTCGCACTATACGGCCTAGAAAGCGCAGCATCAGACAGCATTCTTTTGGAGGAACTCAGCCACGAGTGACGACGGAATAGTGGTGTGGGGCGGTAACCCGAGCCCGCTATCGAGCTGGAGTTCTCCGGCCATGACACGCATGGGCGTCGACGCTCTACTGTTCCCCGCGGGCGGATGTGCCACGCCGCAGCCTCCAGGGGATAGAGCGAGGCCAAGAAAAGACTGAGAAGAGGCCACGAACGGATTGAGCTTCGAATCCGATGCGTTGGTAGTCAGAAAAACAGGCGGAAATGGCTCGATGAGCCGCGGGGAAGCTCAGAGGCCCCAGTTTCCCGCCTCAGAAAGGAGCCTGAAATGATGGACAAGATCCGACTGATGGGATTGAGCCTCGTCGTTGCTTTGGCGGCTACGGGATGCGCCCAGATGGACCACCTCTTGGCCGATCTCGACACCACGCCGCAGCTCAAGGCGTGGGGACCCGGAACGGTGTTCCCGAGCATCGAGACCGCCGCCGTCGATGCGCTGGTCTACACGTATCTGAAGGCGAGCAACGAACACGATACCGAACGGATGCGCGCTGGCACGATCTACAGTGTGGGCGCGGGCTACAGCTACGGTGAGGTCCACGTTGCCGGCGGCCTGCTCGCGTACCGGATCGCCTACCCGCTGAAGAAGCAAGACGTCGCGCGCTTCCACATGTATCCACTCTCAACGGATCGCGCCGTTAGGCGCACCAACGAGCGGGCCACGCAGGCGGATCGCCGCTCCGTGGCCGTCACGGATCCGCTGCACCGGCCGCTCTTCATCCTGCACCCATCGTTGGTGATTCGCGAGTACCGAGGAAGAGATGACGCGGTCCTAGCGGTGGCGGATCTGCGGCACCCGACGCCGGAGATCCGGCTCGCCGGAGAGTGATGCGGAGTCCCTGCAACATCGGGAGGTTGCAGACTCGGGCGTAGCGACCCTTGCTACCAATCTATCAAGCTTTCGGAATCGAAAAGTTTCGGGAGCTCTAACTTCTGCTTCCCTTGAGCCGGCCGGAACCCCGACATCCCGACTCGACCCGTTTGATGGGGTTGGTCAGAGCGAATCTGGCCGTCTGTGAGATGGGATCAGAGTTCGAGCTCATGGACCACTACGAACTGCACCCGCGCGGCATGGGGATAGAAACGCAACCCGAAAATCGACTTAACTCTCCGAAATCATTGAGGTGGTCCCCTTTTCGAATCCGGTCGCCGCCTCCGATTTGTTCTCTATTTCAAATGTTCACACGGGGTATTTTTCGAGCGGGCCAATCGCGGAACGCGATCGGCTCTCTTCACCGTTGGGCTCGATTACTTCGAATCCTTCAAGATCTCCCGGGCCGCATTATGGCCGGGGATACCGGTCACCCCTCCACCGGGGTGGGCGCCCGCACCGCACAGGTACATGCCGGCGATCGGGGTGCGGTAGCGCGCGCAGCTCGGGATCGGGCGCATGTGGAAGAATTGCTCGAGGGTCATCTCGCCGTGATTGGGATTGCCCTCCGGCAGTCCGTAGAGGCTCTCCAGATCGGGGGGTGAGAGAACGTGGCGATCTGTGATGACGTCCCGGATGTTAGGTGCATACTCGGCCAGCGTATCGATGACGACGTCCGCGAAAGACTGCTTGTGCGCACTCCAATCGCCCGCATCCAGTTCGTACGGTGCGTACTTGGCCGTGATCGAGAGGATGTGCTGCCCCGCTGGCGCGAGGCTCGGATCGCTGAGCGTGGGGATGAGCAGGTCTAGATAGGGGTATCGCGAGTACTCCCCGTACTTGGTGCAATCGAAGGCCTTCTGGACGTAATCGAGTGACGGCGCGATCTGAATCGGCCCGCTCAGCTGAGCGGTCGCGTCGCTCCCGGCCAGGGCCGTGAACTCGGGCAGTGCGCGCAGTGCCAGATGAATGCGCGCCGCCGAGCCGCGATACTTGATGTTCTCGACCTGGCGCATGAACAGCGTGTCGAAATAATGCGGTTCCAGCAGTTCGTAGAAGGTGGTGCGCGGGTCTGCATTCGACACCACCGCAGCCGCAGTGTGTTCCTCTCCACTGGAGAGCCGCACGCCCGTGACCCGCTCGTCCTCGACGATCACCTCGGAGACGGACGCGCCGGTGCGGATCTCCGCCCCGAAACCGCGTGCAGCGTCGGCGAGTGCTCCGGTCAGCGCGCCCATGCCGCCTTTCACGACACCCGCCGAGCGAAACAAGCCCGTGCCACTCTGGGCCCAGCTGCTCAGAAGCGTGTAGGCGGTTCCGTTTTCCTGCGGTCCCCAGGTGATGTTCAGCACGCTGCTCGCGCCAATCGCCCCGCGGACCGCGTCCGCCTCGAAGAATTCGTTGAGCAGATCGGCCGCCGGCATCGGCAGGATGCGCAGCAGATCGGGGATCCGCTTTCGGCCCAGCCTTCGCACGGGGCCCAGCAGCGCGGCGCCATTGAGCAGATCGCGCAGCGAAATCTCGGGCAGATCCGGCGGCGTCAGCTCCATCAAGCCGCCCACGACATCGGCGATTCGGCTCATCAGCTCGACGAACTTGGGGTACTCCTCGGCGTCGGCTTTCGAGAAGCGCGCGATTTCCTCGGCAGTGCGCTGGGTATCGCGCCAGATGGTGAGTTGGGTTCCGTCGGGCTGGGGGGAAAATGCGACCACGTCGGACGGCACCATCTCCACGTGTGCATCCAGCTTGAGTTCGCGCCGGACCTTGGCCGACAGGTAGCCGCAGCCATCGGCGACGGTCGAGATCTTGAAGCCCGGGAAGATCTCCTCGCTAACAGCGGCTCCACCGACGGTGTCGCGCTTCTCGAGTACGAGAACACGGCGACCGGCCTGTGCGAGGTAGGCGGCCGTGACCAGGCCGTTGTGGCCGGCTCCAATGATGATGACGTCGTATTGCGCCAAGGGGTTCGCGCCTCCCTCTTAGAGTTTTCCGCCGAGAATTTCCTGCGCGGCCAGTCGCCCCGGCCCGGCGGTGATACCACCTCCGGGATGGGTACCCGAGCCACACTGCCAGTAGCCGCGAATCGGCGTTCGGTAGTTGGCCCAACCGGCAGCCGGACGCAGGAAGAAGAGCTGATCCAGGGTGAGTTCACCCTGGAAGATATTTCCCTCGGTGAGGCCGATTTTCTGTTCCAGATCCCAGGGTGTCAGCACCTGCTTGTGCAGGATGAGATCCTTGATGTTGGGCGCGAACTCCGACAAGGTGTCGATCACCGTGTTGCCGAACGCCTCGCGCTGCTGATCCCGATTGCCGTACTCCGACATGTCGTAGTGGGCATACTGCACGAAGATCGACATCATGTGCTTGCCGTGCGGCGCCATCGTCGGGTCCACGACGCTGGGAATTACGATCTCCATGCACGGCCGCTTCGAGAAACCGCCGTACTTGGCGTCATCGTAGGCCTTCTCGATGTACCTCACGCTCGGAGAGATATCGATGGCGCCCTTGAGCAGGGAGGGATCCTTCAGCGACGGGAAGTGAGGCAGGCCGTCGAGGGCCAGATTGACCTTGCCCGACGAGCCTCGGTACTTGAACTTGTCGATGGTGCGGACCAGATCCGCGGGCAGATCCTTCTCTTCGACGAGCTTGCGAAAGGTCACCTTGGGGTCGCAGCCCGAGACGATGGTATCTGCGTAGAACTCGTCTCCGTTCTCCAGAGCAACGCCGACGGCGCTGCCGTTCTTCACGATGACCTGCGCGACGGGCGCGCTGACGCGAATCTCAGCCCCGTGGTTGCGCGCCGAGCCGGCGATTGCTTCGCTGACCCCGCCCGTGCCGCCCTGCTGGGCGCCCCAGGCCGTGAAGGCGCCGTCGAGTTCGCCCATATAGTGATGCAGCAACACGTAGGCGGTGCCCGGCGATCGCACCCCGAGCATAGTGCCGATGATGCCGCTCACCCCATTCACCGCGCGGATCACGTCGGTCTCGAAGTACTCGCCCAGGAAGTCGTCGGCGCTCATGACCATGATCTTGGACAGCTCTTGGAAGGTTTCTTTGCCGAGACCGCGCAGGTGCTTGCCGAAATCCTTGAGGGTGCCCAGGTCGCGCAGGCTCGGCTTGGTGATGTTGGGTGGCACGTAGCCGATGATGGGCTTCACCGCGAAGGCCATCTTGTACATGACCTCGTGAAACCTCGGCATCATCTCGGCGTCGCGCGCGGAGAAGCGGCTGATTTCCCTACGCGCTTTCGTTTCGTCCCCGTAGCCGACATAAGCATCCCCGTTCTCCATCGGGACGAAGAGGCTGTCGTTGGGGTGGATCTTCAGCCCGTACTTGGCCAGCTCGAGTTCGCGAATCACTTCGGGGCGCAGCAGGCTCACCACATAGGAGCACACCGAATACGTGAAGCCGGGATAGATCTCTTCGCTCACGGCGGCACCGCCGAGTACATGGCGCCGCTCCAGGACGAGCACCTTGCGCCCCGCTCGGGCGAGGTAGGCCGCGCAGGTCAGGCCGTTGTGGCCGCCGCCGACGATGATCGCATCATAATTTTGTGTCATATCGATTTCCCAAAGGTCGAATACTCTAGGCTTTTTTCCAGGGCGGATCATAGAACGGCATCTTCACCACCCGCGCGGGGATGGAGTAGCTGTGTGACTCGACCACGTCCTCGATCCAGATGAGGTTGCCGAGCTTCGCGTACTCGGGCTTCACGCGCGCCATGACGATGTACTTCTTCAACACCGGAGACCACATGCCGCTGGTCCCCCGCCCGATGTGGTGCTTCTGCGGCTCGTCGGAGAAGATAGGCACGGCGCTGTTCCACGACGTATAGGGGAGATGCAGCGGCATGCCGTACTCGGCGTAGACCTTCTCCAGAACCGTGACGTCGAGTTCGAGACCGACCGTGTCGTAGCGCGAGCCGCTGGCCTTCTCGCGGCGAAGCGCATCGCGGCCCACGAAGAAGCCCTTGCTCGCCTTGATCATCCAGCCGAGCCCCAGGTCGTAGACCGAGAGCTTCTGCACGGGAAACATGGTGTGGAATGCGGAGGTGAAATCCGCATCGATGCCGAGCAACCCTCCCTCGATGCGCACCAGATCGAGGGTCGCGAGGCCCGCGGGAAGCATCTGGTACCCGCTGCCGGCTTCCATCATCGCATCCCAGAGCAGCTCCGCGTCGTCAGGTCCGACGAAGACCTCGTACCCGAGGTCGCCCGTGTAGCCGGTGCGCGAGATCAGTGCGGGCGCGCCCGCCACTTTGCCGTCTGCACAGCGAAAGAAGCGCAGGCCGCTGAGGTCGAGATCCGTCAGGCTCTGCAGCATGTCGCGCGAGGTCGGACCCTGCAGCGCCACGGCCGCGAACTGCTCGGACACATCTTCGATTGTGACCTCCAGTCCGATCGCGTTGTCCTGCAGCCAGGCCAGGGTGGGGATCGCGGCTGTGACGCGGAAGTGATCTTCGCCGAGCTGTGAGACCGTACCGTCGTCGATGACCATGCCCTTGTCGTCGCACCACACCGAGTAGAACACCTGGCCGATGCGAGACTTCGACAGGTCGCGCACGGCGACGCGGTTGACCGTGGCGAGCGCGTCGCGTCCGCGGATGTCGTACTTGAAGAGCGGCGAAACGTCGAACAGGCCCGAGCCCGAGCGCACGGCGTTGTACTCGTGGAGATGGTCGGGCTCGTAGGTGGTCGCGGCCAGGAAGCCCGCCCAGTTCACCCAACTATGCCCCTGACACAGCGGGCCTGTACGCGAGTGGAACGGCGTCGGTTTCAACATCGGATCTCCTTGGCAGCGCTGTCACGCGGCGACGCCGTGGGGTCGGAGCATTAACGATTGCGATGATAAAGATTTCTTCCGAGTTTTGCGAAGGTCCGAGTGGTCTCTCCAGTCAAAAAATCCACTGGTCCGATATGAAAAAGGCGAGGGCGCAGGCGGCGAGACAAGCGCGCGGAGAAGCTACGTGACGTCGCAGAGACGGATGGGGACTTCTAGGTGTCGTGCTCGGCTGGCTAGTGGGCCCAGTTCAGTGTCTCGAAGTCTACGAGTTCGGCCTCGAGGCGCCACTGTTCCTGGGCGCGTTCGCTGGATGCGAGGAAATCTGCGCAGTCGCGAGTTGGGCTCTTGGAGCCTGGGGTGTCGCTCGCGCAGGCTGGTGTCAGCGTGAAGGCTCCTGGCTGCTGCCACAGGCTGGCGCCCGGGAGGAAGCTGTGGGCGAGGCTGTTTCTCGCCATGGCCTTGAGGTCGCGGTAACCGAGGTCGTAGCTGAGGGCTGCGCGTAGGTATTCGTGGGTGAGGTCGATGCGCGAGATGCCTTCGTCGTCGGTGGCCAGGGCCAGCGGAACGCCGGCTTCGAGGTACAGCGGGAGCGGGTGGTCGTCGCCTCGGACGTCGAGGATGGTGTCGTTGCTGGTCAGGCAGATCTCGACGAGGACGCCGCGTTCGCGCATCACCTCGAGGAGTTCCATCGCGTCGTTCTCGTAGACGATGTCGACGCCGTGCCCGATCCGGCGGGCCTGTCCCACCTCCACGGCTTCTCGGATGTGGAAGCGAAGTTCTTCCGGGGGCACCAGGCCGAGTGTCAGCTCGCCCGCGTGCAGGGCGACGTTCACGGGCAAGGGCGCGGTGTCGACCAGAAATTCCAACATTTGCATGTGCGTGGTGTAATCCCGCAAGGAGACGCGATCGTCCTCTGGCGAGATCAGGTTGAGACCCACCATGCGCGAGTCGGCGCGCACGATCTCGACCGCGAAGGTGAGTTGCGCGAACACTTCGGCTGGGGTCTTGTTTCTCGATGTCTGTTGCAGAAAGCGGATCGTGACCTCGCAGCCGGGGGACGGGTTCGCCCCATCGCAATCCATGATCTGCTGAAGTTCTTTTTCCGCGTCATCGAGTTCGCGTCGTCCCGCCTCGACGAGGTCGGCGAGCCCCGCTTCGAGAAGCGCACGGCGCGTCGACGCAAAGTCGGAGTGCAGCCCGACCTCCCTGCCGAGTTCCCGAACGGCGTGATTCTGCGGCGAGATCATCAGTTCCAGGTAGTAGGTCCGCTGCTCGGCGGCGCGTGTCGCAACCTCTGCGACCACCTCGCCGTCCCGAAGCCTGGAAATTGGCGAGGCCGCCCGGAAGGCGGCGAAGAAATCGCTGTGACCGGATCGTCCCGCGAAGGCCAGATTGCGGGTCGACATCTGGTCGATGAGTCGATTGTAGATTCCCGAATCGGTGAGGGTCGCCAGGCGCATCATCGTTGGATCCCCTGCGTCACACTTCAGGAGCTCCAGCGCCTCGTCGACCTGCCGGACGCAGTAGTCCTCCTCGGCCGCCCAGGCGAGGTAACTCTCTGCGTACACAGCGCCGCCCAGATGGCTGTGGAGGTCGCCTCCTTTGGGCATGCGCTGCAGGAAGATGCGGAGGGCCGGGGGTTGGTCGCGGTGGTCTTCGAACCAGGCGGCTGCGCGCTTGGTGTCGCCCGTTTCATACGCGTCTGACGACGCGCCCGCATCCTCGTTCCGCACCGGGAGATCGTTCGCACACCCTGCAACCATCGCCAGAAGCAGGGCGAGTGGCGTGGACGCGCGCCATCCGAAGATGATCCGTCGAGTACCCCAACCCATCTCTGCGCCCCTCCCGTAGCGCGGCTTGGCCCATCATAGGAAAAACGGGCTGCATTATCAGAATGGCCGGCCATGGAAATGACCTCGCTCTGGAGGCCTCCCCGCGCAGGGTTTGTGGGAGAGCTTTCCGTATCTGGTGCTCGCGGCTTACCATGAAGGCCACTGAACCATCGCGTCGAGGAGGTCCTGTGCGTATTCGAGAGATCGGCATGGTTGCGGTGCTCGCCGTAGCCGTCATGGCTGCGTGCGATTCGAGGACGAATGACGACCCGGGCAGCTTCGACACCGATGTCGGGAGAGAAGGGGCCGTTGCGGATGGGGCACCGGTCGAGGGCGTCTCGCAAAAGGCGCTCGACGAGGCCAGTGCGGAGCTGGAGAAGCGCATCGCGAGCAAGAGCATCGCCGGCGGGGCGTACATGGTGGTCCGCAATGGCGAGGTAATCCACTTCGATGTCGCTGGCGTGGGCGACATCGATGACCGAACTCCGCTCGAAGCCGATTCGATCATGCGCATCTACTCGATGACCAAGCCCATCGTCTCGGTGGCCGCGATGACGCTGTGGGAGCAGAGCAAATTCAAGCTCGACGACCCGGTTGCGAAATACATTCCGGCTTTCGAAAACGTGCGGGTATTGGTGGAGCAGGGCGATTCTCATGAGATGGTTCTACCGGAACGCCCGATCAGCGTGCGCGACGTGTTCCGGCACACGACGGGTTACTCGTACGGCCGCGACGTGCCCGTGTTCTTCGAGTTCTACGAGAAGGAAGGCATGCTCTACGACGCAGAGCACGGCTTGTTCCCACCGAAGAAGGCGATTTCAGAGGCGGCCGAATCACTGGCGCGTATTCCCCTGGCACACCAGCCGGGTGCCACTTTTACCTATGGGTTCAGCACCGATCTGCTGGGGCGCCTGGTCGAGGTGTGGTCCGGGATGCGACTCGATGAATACCTGCGCCAGGCCGTCTTCGAGCCGCTCGAAATGGTCGACACGGGGTTCTCGGTTCCCGAGGCCAAACAAGATCGTTTCACCTCGTGTCACAAGTGGGAAGACGGCAAACACATCGTGGCCGACAAGGCGGAGACCAGCCCGTTCCTGGACGGCTTCGAATTCCTGTCAGGCGGAGGCGGGCTGGTTTCGACCATGCAGGACTACGCGAATTTTTGCCAGATGTTGGTCGGCGGCGGCGAATTCAAGGGGACGCGGGTTCTCGATGACGCCACGCTCGAACTGATGTTCACCGACCAGCTGTCCGGAGTAGCTGGAGATTTTCGCTTTGGTCTCGGCTTCGAAGTCAGCGACGCCGAACTCGGCGCGGGCGATTCGAAGAGAAGCGTGAGCGTCTATCGTTGGGGTGGCTACGCGAACACCGCGTTCGAGGTCGTGCCCGAGGCGAACATGTTCCAGATCTTCATGCGCCAATCGATTCCGTCCACTCACGACGTCGCCAGGGCCCTGTTCTCGATCGTCTACTCGGGAACCGACTGAGGTCGACGCTGCAGCTGGCGGCGGGCACGGGTGGCTTGTTGCTCCTCTACCGGCGGCGAGCGTTTCGCCCGTCTCCAACGGCGAGTCTGTTTGGTGTAGTTTGCGCGCGCAAATGTCAGGTGGAGGTGGGAAATTGTTGGGCCTTCGTCTCGCGACTCCCGACGATGTCGCAGCGCTCTTTCACGTTCGTACATCGGTGCACGAAAATCACCTGTCTGAAGAAGAGCTCTCTGATTTGGGCATCACGCGCGATTCAGTATCCGACCTGCTCAGATCGGGGGAAGCGCGTGGGTGGTGTGTCGAGATCGACGATGTCATCGTGGGCTTTTCGATGGCGCGACAATCAGAGAGAGACATCTTCGCGCTATTCGTCCTTGCGGAATTCGAGCGCCGTGGCATCGGAACCGCGCTGATCGATGCCGCCGTCGAATGGCTCCGAATCGGTAGTTCCGAGCCGATTCGCCTCGACACCGGGCGGGGAACGAAGGCCTTTGCGTTCTACATCAGGCGAGGCTGGTACGAGGTGGCTCCCCTCGAGGATGATGACGCCATCTTGGAGTTGGCGGTCTGACTCTGAGCTGCCCGTCAGTCCGGCGAGGTGCTGGGGTCGAGTCGGCGCCCGTCCGGATCGAAGTAGGGAATCCGGGCGAGCCGCTTGCGCTGGAGGAAGGCGTCGAGGGAGGTCTTGAGTACTCCGAAGCCGTAGCGGACCGAGCGTTGAAAGTTGATCGACGATGCTTCCTTGAAGTAGGCGGTCGGGCAGCTCACCTCGCCGATCTTGAATCCCGCGAGCAGGATCTGCGCGAGCATCTGGTTGTCGAAGACGAAGTCGTCCGAGTTTTCGAGCAGCGGCAGGGTTTCGAGGACCTCGCGCGAAAACGCGCGGTACCCGGTGTGGTATTCGGAAAGTTTCGCACCCGTGAGGAGATTCTGGATCGCCGTGAGAATGCGGTTGGCGATGTATTTGTACAAGGGCATCCCGCCCGCGAGAGCGTCGCCGCCCAGGACGCGCGATCCGAGGACCACATCGAAGGGTCCGTCCGTGATCAGTCCGATCATCGCGGGGAGTAACTTCGGTGTGTACTGATAGTCCGGGTGGAGCATGATGGTGATGTCGGCGTCGAGGCGAAGCGCCTCGGTGTAGCACGTCTTCTGGTTCGCCCCGTAACCGCGGTTCGTGGAGTGGACGAGTGTTCGCAATCCGAGGCGCCTCGCAACCTCGACAGTCTCGTCTCCGCTCGCATCGTCCGTGACGATGACCTCGTCGACCAGGTCGAGCGGGATCTCCCGGTAGGTCTGCTCGAGCGTCCTGGCGGCGTTGTAGGCCGGCATCACGACGACGACTTTCTTACCGTGAAACAATTCGGATCGCTCCCCTTCAGCCGGCCATGCGGGCTAGACTGACGGGCACTCGCTGCCCGGGTGGCGGAAAGGTAGACGCGGGCGACTTAAAATCGCCTGGCCAAGAGCCGTGCAGGTTCGAGTCCTGCCCCGGGTACCGAGCACCGCAGCCGCCGGTCTCTTCACGACGCGACGTTATCCCCCGGGAAGCCATCACCCGTTGAGTGCATCCGTACCGACGATTGCGCGCACCTCGTCGGCTTCGAGCAATTCCTCCAGCGCATCCCGGTCGAGCAGGGTGGTGCGCTGATAGTCGCGCTCGGGGAACTCGAGTTCGAGGCGGTAGATCTCGCGCGGAGTCCGGAATATACGGCGGATGCGCAGGTGCCCCGTCTCACCCCCCTCGATAATCTCGCTGCGCAGCGATTCCAGCACCCGCTGCGACCGGTCTTCATCGGAAGAGGGTAGGTAGGGGCTCGGAGGGGCCGCGGAGCTTGCGGCGGGCGAGTTGCGTCCGAGTCGGTGGCGGTGCGCGATCTTGAACGATCCGGGGGGGCGCATGAATGAAGAGCATACCCGGTTGGAGCAGTGGGCTTCAAGCGACTTCACGGCCGCCGGCGGTTCGATCCGGAGCCGTTTAGTCGCCGCCTTCTCCGGCGCCCGTGCGGTGATTGATGTAGGCCTCGAGGGCTTCGAAGTGTTCGGAAGCCCCCCCGAGAAATTCGATGCCGACGCCGGCCTGGTTTTCGCTCGGATTGGCGCTGACGGTTCGTTTGACCCAGGCGACGCGGCCGATCGCCTCCAGGGGCTGGCCGCTCGGCAGCTTGATCTCGACCAGCAGGCGCCGACCCGGATCGAGCGGCTCCGCGGTCTTCACGAAGACACCACCCCTCGACACGTTTTCGCAGGTTTCCTGCAGCGATCGGAAGAAGGGGCGCCCCGTCCAGGGATCTCGCTCCGGCTCGATGCTGGAGATGCGAACGGTGATTCCGGCGGTGATCCGCTCGTGGCGTCGTTTGAGTTGATTCGAAATCGTCTCGGACATGGCCTTCTCCCCTATTCAGCAGCCGGCAACTTATCGGCAGACACCCCGAATCGGCTTGAGCGGCGAATCGGTTCGAGTGCCGATTCACAGCCCATCCTCTTCGGGCCCCGTCCGGGAGATTTCGCTCCCTGTGGGGAATTCGACGCGATGCACGCGTGCGGCGTCCTCAGATCCGTCTCTTCAGTCCGCATTTCACTCGCTAACCATCTCAAGCGACTCTCTCTGTGGGTCGAAGAAGGTTCGGGGAGTAGCTCTTTGGTATGGGGCGGCTCCGCGAACCAGCTTCTGAGTGGGAGAAGTATGGACAAGCTAGTTTTCCCTTCCGATCAGTCGGCCCGCCTCGGATTGAAGGAGGGAGAATCCGTACGCCTGCTGGCGTCAGGCTCCAAGACGATCCTGCTCGAGCGGGTGGACGCGAAAGCCTCCGACGCGCTTCCCTGGGATCGGGAGCTGGTTCTCACCGCCAATATCGGCTCGTTCTCTCTCGCCGATATTCTTCATCTGCTTCACGCATCGTCGAAATCGGGATTCCTCTTCTTCGAGAACGGCGAACACATCAAATCCGTCTATCTCCATCGCGGTGAGGTCATCTTTGCGACCTCGAATCAAAAGTTCGATCGCCTTGGTGAGTGTCTCGTGAGATCCGGCATGATTACGCCAGAACAGTTTTCGGAAGCGCTCAAGGCGTACACACCGTCGAGTCAATTTGGAAGAATTCTCGTTGAGCGGGAGTTCCTCACATCCCGCGATCTCTGGGGTGGGGTGAAGCTGCAGGTCGAAGAGATCGTGCGATCCCTCTTTTCCTATGGGTCGGGGGCGGTGCTGTTCTGGGAAGGAGAAGTGACGCCCGACAACGTGGTTCGACTCTCGCTTCCAACTCGGCGCCTCATCGCACAGGGACTCAAGCGGCGCGACGATCTGCTGCGGTTCGTGGCCGTGCTCGAAATGCCGAATGTGCGGATCTCGCTCGCAAAAGAGGCACCGCAACATCTGGGCGAGAGCGAGCGGGCGATTCTGGACGCGATTCAGGCCGGGGGCACGTTCAACGAGCAGTGTCACCGGGCCGGTGTCGAGCCCTTGTGCGGAGCGCGTACCGTTCAACAGCTACGGATGGCCGGTGTCGTGACGGTTGTCCGCGAAGAAGACTCCACTGAGCTGGGTGAAGCGGAAGCCGCGCCGAGTGATGAGGAAGCTGTGCGCGAGTGCGTCCTTCTGCACGTCAAGCTGCTGACGGAGTTCACCGCTCCGATCGTGGCCGTCGAGGGAGAGGCGGGGATCCGCGACCGACTCCAGCGCATCACGGCCGACGCCGCACAGCGCTATCCGGAATTGCTGTCGGATCTGACAGTGGGTCCGGGCGGCGTGCTTGACCCGGATCTTCTGATCGCTCGGGCGCTCGCCTATCCCGGAGAGCGCGAACGAGAGGTTCGCCTGGCCCTCGGTGAGTTGGTCTCCTATCTCGAATTCGAGCTGATGAACCATCCCGGCATCGATCGGCCCGACGAATTCCTCGAAGGCCTCGAAAGCCTGCGCTCCCAGCTCTGACCGCTCGCCATCGACCGGCTCGCACCGGCTGCGCGGAGTGGAACCCCCGCGCGCGGTGGGCGATCTCGTTTAGCGGCTAGAATCCATTCATGGGACGATCCGGCCGCAAATCAGACACGGGACGACCGGGCCGCGGCTCCGACAAGGGGGCCTCGAACGGCCCGGAGCAGCTGACCGGAGTCCATGCGGCGATGGAGGCCATTCGCGCCCAGCGCCGCAAGCTTCGGGTCTTGCGGGTGCGGGAGGGTCGTCCGCGGCCGGAAGTGGCCGCGGTGGTTGCGGCGGCTCGCGAGGCGGGCATCCCGGTCGAATCGGTTGGGAATCCGCAGTTCGCCGAATTCGCGTCTGGCGCGGGCAACCCGCAGGGAGTGGTGCTCGAGGCCGAGCCGCTCCCCGAACTCTCGCTCGAGGGCCTGCTGCAATCGATCGAGGCGGAAAATCCCACGCTGATTGCGTTGGATGGGGTGGAAGATCCCCAGAATCTGGGTGCAATCGCGCGAGTTTCGGAGGCTGCAGGCGTTTCGGGCATGGTCCTGACGCGCCGCCGCTGCGCGCCGCTCAGCCCGGCCGCCGGGCGCGCGAGTGCGGGGGCGATCGAGTGGCTTCCGTGCGCCCGCGTGCCGAACCTCCCACGTGCCCTCAACCAGCTGAAAACAGAAGGTTTTTGGGTTTTCGGCAGCGAGCCCGAAGCATCTGAGAACCTGTTCGAACTGCCGGATCGAGCACTCGAGGGCAAGCGGGTCGTGGTCTTCGGCGCGGAGGGTCGAGGGCTCAGGAGGGGGGTCGAGAAGGAACTCGACTACCGGGTGCGAATCCCGCTTGGGGGGCGGGTCGCCTCCCTAAATGTCTCCTCCGCGGCGGCGGTTTTTTTGTTCGAGCTAAATAGGCGATCTAAATAGCGATCTATATTGGCAACTTTGCCCCGATTTCCTTATAAATAGGCGGGCATTTCTCCGTTTCCCGTTGATGAGGGATCGCGGGAGCGCGCATCAATCACCGTTCGATCATCTTCTGGCTGGCGTAGCTCAATTGGCAGAGCAGCTGATTTGTAATCAGCAGGTTGCGGGTTCGAGTCCCATCGCCAGCTCCAGGTCCGGGGCATAATCGTTCGGAAACACATAAGTGACAGGTGGCAAGGTACGTGCGGGAACGTATCGCGATATTGGAAAGCGATTCGAAACAAGTAGATCGGGCTGGCGGAACGAAAAATTACAGCAATCGGACATCCGACATTCACATCCGATAGCCGGGACTTCCGGCTTGTGGATGAAGCGGGCTGAGTCTCGAGCCGCTACGCGAATGAGGGGTGCCCCTGTGCGTGTTTTTGGCGTTCAACGAACTTTGAAGAACTGGAGAGGTACCGAAGCGGTCAAACGGGGCAGACTGTAAATCTGCTGGCTCAGCCTTCGGAGGTTCGAATCCTCCCCTCTCCACCACGGAGGGCACTCTGGTTCGGGATTCGATTGCGAATGTTCGAATTACAGCTGTGCCGGCGGGTGCCACCCTGCAGCTTCTTGGGTTCCTGGGATATTCGAAATCTAGATGATCGGGAACTTGGATTTTGAGAACGGTGTTCAATGGAAGCGCGCGGGCGGGAATAGCTCAGCTGGCTAGAGCACGAGCCTTCCAAGCTCGGGGTCGCGGGTTCGAATCCCGTTTCCCGCTCCACGCGCCCGAGCGTGAAGGCCCATGTAGCTCAGGTGGTAGAGCGCGTCCTTGGTAAGGACGAGGTCGGCGGTTCGAGTCCGCTCGTGGGCTCCAGAACTTGGGGATTGAGTAGTAGAGGGATTGAAACAGGGAACGAAACAGAGAGGCGTCGCGCAGCGCAGCAGCCGGCCGCGACGCCAGTCGTCAACGGGAACAGACAGAGCCTCATCGCGACGAAGGGTGAGGCGAGGGACGAAGGAAGAACTGCGGAATGGCCAAGGAGAAATTCGAGCGTACGAAGCCGCACGTGAATATCGGGACGATCGGTCACGTGGACCACGGGAAGACGACGTTGACGGCAGCGATCACGCAGCGTCAGGCGGGCAAGGGGATGGCGGAGTTCACGCCTTTCGATCAGATCGACAAAGCCCCCGAAGAGCGCGAGCGCGGGATCACGATTGCGACGGCGCACGTGGAGTACGAGACGGACAAGCGCCACTACGCGCACGTCGACTGCCCGGGTCACGCGGACTACGTGAAGAACATGATCACGGGTGCTGCGCAGATGGACGGCGCGATTCTGGTGGTGAGCGCCGCAGACGGCCCGATGCCGCAGACGCGCGAGCACGTGTTGCTGGCACGCCAGGTCAACGTTCCCCACATCGTGGTGTTCCTGAACAAGGTGGACCAGGTGGACGACGAGGAGCTGCTGGAGTTGGTGGAGCTGGAAGTTCGCGAGCTGCTTTCGAGTTACGACTTTCCGGGCGACGACATTCCGATCGTGAAGGGTTCGGCGCTGAAGGCGCTGGCGGACGCTTCGGACGAGGAAGCGAACAAGTGCATCGACGAGCTGATGGAGGCGGTGGACACTGCGATCCCGGAGCCGGAGCGCGCACTCGACAAGCCGTTCTTGATGCCGGTGGAGGACGTGTTTTCGATCACGGGCCGCGGGACGGTGGTGACGGGCCGGATCGAGCAGGGGATCGTGAAGACGGGTGACAACGTGGAGATCGTGGGGATCAAGGACACGACGACGACGGTGGTGACCGGTGTGGAGATGTTCCGGAAGCTGCTGGACGAGGGGCAGGCCGGCGACAATGTGGGGACGTTGCTGCGCGGTACGGACAAGGACGCGGTGGAGCGTGGCCAGGTGCTCGCGAAGCCGGGTTCGATCACGCCGCACACGAAGTTCAAGGCGCAGGCGTACATCCTGAACAAGGACGAGGGGGGCCGTCACACGCCGTTTTTCAACGGGTATCGCCCGCAGTTTTACTTCCGTACGACGGACGTGACGGGTGTTGCGAACCTCCCGGAAGGGACGGAGATGGTGATGCCCGGCGACAACGTGGAAATGACGGTGGAGTTGATCACGCCGATCGCGATGGACAAAGAGTTGCGGTTTGCGATTCGAGAGGGCGGCCGCACCGTAGGTGCCGGCGTCGTCGCAGAGATAATCGAGTAGAACGGCTAATGCGGTCTTGCAGCGAGATGCGTTGCGAAACTGTGGAGTGTTTAGGCGCGTAGCATAATTGGTAGTGCACCGGACTCCAAATCCGGCGGTTGGGGGTTCGAGTCCCTCCGCGCCTGCCAGAATTGGAACGTCGGCGCAGCCGGGGCGCTGAGGCGCTGAAGAAATAGGTGGTGTCTGTCATGCAATGGAATCCCACGATTTGGATCAGTGACGGACGCCAGTTCGCAACAGAGGTGAAGACCGAGTTCAAGAAGATCACCTGGCCGTCCCAGAAAGAGGCGGTCGGTGGCACGATTGGAGTCCTCGTCATCGTGGCGGTCATCACGCTGGCGTTGAGTCTGGTGGACGCGGTGCTGGGGAAAGTCGTCCAGCTCGTTTTTGGTTGATCGAAGTAACTCGGTAGTGATTTCGGAGATCCCGATGGCGAAGCGGTGGTACATCGTGCACACCTACTCCGGCTATGAGGCCAAGGCGATGCGTTCGTTACTCGACCGCGCGAAGTCGCTCGGTCAGGAAGACAGCTTCGACGAAATCTTGATTCCGGAAGAGACCGTCGTCGAAATGGTCAAGGGACAGAAGCGAACGTCCAAGCGGAAGTACTTCCCCGGTTACATCCTGGTTCGGATGGAGCTCACCGACGAGACCTGGCACACCGTGCGCGGTACTCCGAAGATCACGGGTTTCGTGGGCGGCGATCAGAAGCCGCCGCCGATTTCGGATGAAGAAGTGGCTCGAATGACGCAGCAGATTCGGGACGGCGCGGAAAAGCCGAAACCGAAGATCCTCTTCGAAGAGGGAGAGAATGTGCGCGTCGTGAATGGTCCGTTCGCAAACTTCTCTGGTTTCGTCGACGAGGTGATGTCCGAGAAAGAGAAGTTGCGAGTCATGGTTCATGTATTCGGGCGCGCCACACCGGTGGTGCTCGACTACACCAATGTTGAGAAGTCCTGAGGAGCTGTCGTGGCCAAGAAAGTCATCGCCGTCGTGAAGTTGCAGTGCCCCGCTGGGCAGGCGAATCCGTCGCCTCCGGTGGGTCCCGCACTCGGCCAGCACGGTGTCAACATCATGGAGTTCTGCAAAACGTTCAACGCGCGGACGCAGGACAAAGCGGGTTTGATCATTCCGGCCGTGGTGAGCATCTACGCGGACCGGAGCTTCACCTTCGAATTGAAGACGCCGCCTGCGGCCGTGCTGCTCAAGCGGGCCGCCAAGATCGCGAAGGGCTCAGGTGAGCCCCATAAGGAAAAGGTGGGGAGTGTGACATCGAGTCAGGTGCGCGAGATCGCAGAGATGAAGGCACCCGACCTGAACGCCCACGACGTCGAGATGGCGATGCGCATCATCGCCGGTACCGCACGTTCGATGGGCATTGATGTCGTGGAGGGCTGACGGCGGTGGGTAATTCGAGCAAGAAGTACAAAGCAGCAGCAGCGACGATTGACCCCACCCGGGCCTACGGTCTCGAGGATGGAATCGGTCTCTTGTGTGCCGCTGAATCCCGTAATTTCGACGAGAGCGTGGACATCGCGATCAACCTCGGTGTTGATCCGAAGCACGCCGATCAGATGGTGCGCGGCGCGATCGTCTTGCCCCATGGGACCGGAAAGTCGGCCCGGATTCTGGTGTTCGCGAAGGGTGCCAAAGAGAAGGAAGCCCAGGAGGCTGGGGCGGATTACGTCGGCGGCGAGGATCTGGCCAAGAAGATTCAGAGCGAGGGCTGGCTGGAATTCGAGCGGGTGATTGCAACGCCCGACATGATGAGCGTCGTCGGGCGGCTCGGAAAGGTGCTCGGGCCGCGCGGCCTGATGCCGAATCCGAAGCTCGGGACCGTCACGATGGATGTCGCGCAGGCGGTCAGCGAACAGAAGGCCGGGAAGGTGGAGTATCGCGTCGACAAGACGGGGATCATCCATGTCTCGATCGGCAAGAAGTCGTTCGAGCCGAGCCAACTGCGCGACAACGCGCAGGCGCTGCTCGATGCGGTCATCAAGGCGAAGCCCGCTGCGAGCAAGGGCGTCTATCTCAAGAAGATTTCGGTTTCGACCACGATGGGCCCGGGCATTCGAATCGACCCGGCGAGCGTTTCGAGCAAGGCGGCCTGACAGATCTCGATGTTCCGGAGCCTCGCCAGCTGTGGCGGCTCCGAAGGTTTGCAAGGAGTGAGTGGCGGTGCTGACACGAACGCAGAAAGAAGAACAGATTGCGGAGCTGAACGAGAAGTTCAGTCGAGCCAAGAGCGTCTATGTCGCCGACTACCGGGGATTGAGCGTAGGTGCGGCCAACGAGCTGCGCGTGCGGATCCGCAAGGAAGGCGCTGGCGATTTCGAATACCGAGTCGCCAAGAATTCGGTCTTGCGACGAGCGTCGGAAGAACTGGCTGTGGCGGGAATTGCCGAGCATTTCCAGGGACCGACCGCAATCGCGATTTCGTTCGGCGATCCCGTGGGGCTGGCCAAGGTCCTGTCGGACTTCGCGAAGGAGAACGAGGTCTTCGAGCTCAAGGCGGGTGTGGTCGACGGTGAAGTCGTCGACTGCGCACAGATCGCAGCACTCGCGAAGTTGCCGTCGATGGACGAGCTGCGCGGAACGATCGCCGGCTTGATGCTGGCTTCCGCGACGAAGTTGGTCCGGCTGATCTCGGAGCCCGGCGCCCAGTTGGCGCGCCTGGTCGAGGCCCGCAGGGCACAGCAAGAGGAAGCATGAGTATCGCGATTTCAGGCGGGGCGGGCTGACGGCGCCCCGATGTGATGGGCAATGTCCATCGCGGAACCATCATCCGGCGGGAATGAATCCGCCAGCACCGCCCGATTGGATTCGGGCGAACTGATAAGGGTTGAAAAGACATGGCTGATCTAAACGAAATTGCTGAATCGCTTTCGGGCCTCACGATCATGGAGGCTGCCGATCTCGCGAAACTTCTCGAGGAGAAGTGGGGCGTGTCGGCCGCTGCGCCGGTAGCCGTTGCCGCGGCAGGTGGGGGTGCGGGTGCCGAAGCTGCTGTCGAGAAGGATGAATTCGATGCCGTGTTGATCGGGATTGGCGACAAGAAGATTCAGGTCATCAAGGAAGTACGTGCGATCACCAGCCTTGGTCTCAAGGAAGCCAAGGAGTTGGTGGAAAGCGCACCGAAGGCGATCAAGGAAGGAGTTTCCAAGGACGAGGCAGAGAAGATCAAAGAGAAGATCGAGGGAGCCGGCGGCCAGGTCGACATCAAGTAGATCAGCACGGCGACATGGGCGCGTGTGTCAGCTCTGTTGACGCACGCAGCGGTTCAATGCAACTCGAATAAATTTTGGCGAGGCGAAACGTGAATCAAGTTGCGTTCTCCGAGAATCTGCCGCGAATTCGCAAGGGCTACTCCAAGATCCCCGCGGTCCTGGAGATTCCGGATCTCATCCAGATCCAGAAGAAGACCTTCCAGCGCTTTTTGCAGACTAATATCGAGATGGATAAGCGCGAGAACGTCGGCCTGCAGGCGGTGTTCAACTCGGTCTTTCCGATCAAGGACTTCAACGACTCCGCGTCACTCGAATTCGTGGGTTACACCCTCGAGGAGCCGAAGTACGACGTCCAGGATTGCCTCGCGCGTGGAATGACCTACGCGGCGCCGTTCAAGGTGACGATTCGACTCGTCGCCTGGGACGACAGCGGGGGATCACAGGCGATCCGCGATGTGAAGGAGCAGGAGGTCTATTTCGGGGAAATCCCCGTGATGACCGAGCAGGGAACCTTCATCATCAACGGAACCGAGCGCGTCGTCGTTTCGCAGTTGCATCGGTCGCCCGGCATCTTCTACGACACGTCGATCTCAACGACGGTCAGCGCGGCCGGCAAGAAGATCTACTCCTGTCGCATCATCCCGTATCGGGGATCGTGGCTCGATCTCGAGTTCGACCACAAGGATCTCCTGTTCGCTCGGATCGATCGGCGGCGCAAGATCCATGTCACCGTCCTCCTGAAGGCTCTCGGCTATTCGCCCGAGGAGCTGCTCGCCTATTTCTACGATTCGGAAGTGATTCGGATCGATGGCAAGAAGATCATGAAGAGCGTTGTTCCCGAACTTCTGGTCGGGCAGCGCTGCACGCGGGAGATCCGCGACGGCGACAACAACATCCTGGTGCGCAAGGATCGAAAGATCACCTCCGCGGGGATGCGCAAGATCACCGAGGCTGGCTTGAAGTGGATTCAGGTCGGACTCGAGGATCTCATTCGCGCGGATGCGGTCAAGCGCGTGGCACCGGTCGACATCGTCGACGAAACGACGGGCGAAGTGCTGCTCGAGTGCAACGAGGAGCTCTCGGAAGCTCACCTCGAAGAATTCAAGACCCGGGGGATCACGGAATTTCCGCTCCTCTATCTCGATCCGCTCACCTCGGGGATGGCGCTGCGCGACACGCTGAGTGTCGACAAGACGCTGTCGACGGACGAAGCCATCATCGAGATCTACCGGCGCCTGCGGCCCGGCGATCCGCCGACCCTCGACACGGCCACGAATCTCTTCAACAACCTCTTCTTCAACGCGGAGCGTTACGACCTCTCGCGCGTGGGCCGTTTGAAGCTCAACCACAAGCTCGCCCACGATACGAGCGAGCGGGTCGAATTCCGGCCCCAGGGAACCAAGGGCATCGTCGAAGAAGTGGCTCTGGCCGACCTGCCGACCCTGCGCAGGGAAGACATTCTCGCGGCCGTCAAGTACCTGGTGGATCTCAAGAATGGCGCCGATCCCACGAAGCGCGTCGACGACATTGACCACCTCGGGAACCGGCGTGTCCGGGTCGTTGGTGAACTGCTCGAAAACCAGTACCGGATTGGATTGGTGCGGATGGAGCGTGCGATCAAGGAGCGAATGTCGCTCCAAGAGATTGAGACGCTGATGCCCCACGATCTGATCAACTCGAAGCCGGTGTCCGCAGTCATCAAGGAATTCTTCGGATCGAGTCAGCTCTCACAGTTCATGGACCAGACCAACCCGCTCTCCGCCGTGACCCACAAGCGGCGACTGTCTGCACTCGGGCCGGGCGGTTTGACCCGGGAGCGCGCGGGATTCGAGGTGCGGGACGTCCATCCGACGCATTACGGTCGAATCTGCCCGATCGAAACCCCGGAAGGACCGAACATCGGTCTGATCGCCTCGCTTTCGACGTTTGCGCGGGTGAACGATCTGGGCTTCATCGAGACGCCCTATCGCACGGTGACGGATGGGAAGGTTTCCAGCGAGGTGAAGTACCTGTCGGCCCTGGACGAGGAGGATCTCTCCATCGCCCAGGCGAATGCCCCGATCGATGCCGAGGGTCACTACATCCGCGAGACCGTGTTGTCGCGCGAGGGTGGCGAGTCCATCATGGTTCCGGCCAACGACGTCCAGATGATGGACGTCTCTCCGAACCAGCTGGTATCGGTTGCCGCGTCATTGATTCCGTTCCTCGAAAACGACGACGCAAATCGCGCGCTGATGGGTTCGAACATGCAACGTCAGGCCGTTCCGCTGATGCGCGCTACGGCGCCGCTCGTCGGAACCGGGATCGAGGCGGTCGTCGCGCGCGACTCGGGAGTGACGGTCGTCGCGAAGCGGGATGGTGTCGTGGAGTCTGTCGACGCGTCTCGAATCGTCATCAAGCCCGACGAGGACGAGGGCACGGGCTCGAACGTCGACATCATCAACCTGATCAAATACCAGCGCTCCAACCAGAACACCTGCATCAACCAGAAGCCCATCGTAAAGCGTGGTGACCACGTCAGGAATGGGCAGGTGATCGCGGACGGGCCGGCGACGGACAAGGGTGAACTGGCGCTCGGGCGCAACGTCGTGGTCGCCTTCATGCCCTGGGGTGGGTACAACTTCGAGGACTCCATCCTGATTTCCGAGCGGGTGGTCAAGGACGACTCCTACACTTCGATCCATATCGAAGAGTACGAGTCTGTCGCGCGCGACACGAAACTCGGAAAGGAAGAGATCACCCGCGACATTCCGAACGTCGGCGAAGAGGCCCTGAAGGACCTCGACGAGTCCGGCATCGTTCGGATCGGGGCCGAGGTCAAATCCGATGACGTTCTCGTCGGGAAGATCACGCCGAAGGGCGAAACCCAGCTTTCACCCGAAGAACGCCTCTTGCGCGCGATCTTTGGTGAGAAGGCCGGAGACGTCCGGGATACTTCCCTGAGGTTGCCGCCGGGTGTGAGTGGAACCGTGATTGGCGCCCAGGTGTTTTCCCGGCGCGGTGTCGAGAAGGATGAGCGCGCGCAGGCCATCGAGGAATTGGATGTCGAGCGCCTTCGGAAGGATCAGGAGGACGAGGTCCGCATCATCCGCGACAGCATGACTCGCAAGATTCGGGAGCTGATCGCCGGGAAGAAAGCTGCGAACCGCGTGGGTGACGATCGCCACGATGTCGCCTGGATCGAGGCCAAGGGCACGATCACAGACGCCGTCCTGGACGAGATTCCGACGCGGCGTTGGCGCGACATCCAGCTCGTCGACGCGCGTGTTCAAGAGCAGGTGGATCGCCTCTACCAGGGAGCCGACGATCAGGCGGCGATCATCAAGGCGGTCTTCGACGAGAAGATCGCGCGTCTCAAGCGGGGCGACGAGCTTCCGCCGGGCGTGTTCAAGATGGTCAAGGTCTATCTCGCCATCAAGCGGAAGCTGTCCGTCGGTGACAAGATGGCCGGACGCCACGGCAACAAGGGTGTGATCTCGCGGATTCTTCCGGAAGAGGACATGCCCTACATGGCGGACGGAACACCCGTCGACATCGTTCTCAATCCGCTCGGCGTGCCGTCCCGCATGAATGTGGGACAGGTTCTGGAGACCCATCTGGGTTGGGCGGCGCACGGTCTCGGAGAGCGGGTGGCGGAAATGCTTGCGGATCATCGGGAAGGCGCAGTCGGACCCCTGCGAGATCGCCTCAAGGAAGTCTACGCAGACGAGCAGATCTCGAAGCGACTCGACGAAGCCGGCGACGAATCGATTCTTGCGCTCGCGCAGGATGCTCGCAATGGCGTCCACCTCGCGACACCGGTTTTCGACGGAGCCAGTGAAGACGAGATCCGCGTGGAACTCGATCGAGCCGGCTTGCCCCGCAACGGGCAGACGGTGCTCTTCGACGGGAGGACCGGTGAGCCCTTCGATATGGATGTCACGGTCGGCGTTCTCTACATCATGAAGCTTCACCACCTCGCTGCGGACAAGATCCACGCGCGGAGCATCGGGCCCTACAGCCTCGTCACCCAGCAGCCCCTGGGCGGCAAGGCACAGTTTGGTGGCCAGCGCCTCGGTGAGATGGAGGTGTGGGCGATGGAGGCCTACGGGGCCGCGTTCGCGCTGCAGGAGTTCTTGACGGTGAAGTCCGACGACGTGCTCGGTCGAACTCGGATCTACGAGTCGATCGTGAAGGGTGAAAATGTGCTCGAGCCCGGATTGCCCGAGAGCTTCAACGTTCTCGTAAAGGAATTGCAGGCACTCGGCCTCGATATCGAATTGATGGAAGACAAGAACTAGAACGCGACTCGGGGCGGAGACGCCGCCTTGAATCGCAATGCGAGGTTCGACCTCGCCAATCGCTGGGGGAGCCGCTTTGCGCGATCTCTATAATTTGTTCGAAAAGCCCAAGGATCCGTTGGCGTTCAACGCGCTTCGGATTTCGATTGCGTCACCGGAAAAGATTCGGGAGTGGTCGTTCGGCGAAGTCAAGAAGCCGGAGACGATCAACTACCGGACCTTCAAACCGGAACGCGACGGGCTGTTCTGCGCCAAGATCTTCGGACCCGTAAAGGACTACGAGTGCAACTGCGGCAAGTACAAGCGCATGAAGCACCGTGGTGTGGTTTGTGAGAAGTGCGGCGTCGAGGTGATCCAGAGTAAGGTGCGCCGCGAGCGGATGGGGCACATCACGCTGGCGACCCCGGTGGCACACATCTGGTTCCTGAAGTCGCTGCCCTCCCGCATTGGAAACATTCTCGAGATTTCACTGCGCGACATCGAGAAGGTTCTCTACTTCGAGTCGTTCATCGTCACCGATCCGGGCGATACCGAGTTGGCTTTTGGCGAACTCCTCAACGACGAGATGCTCGCCGAGGCTCGCGAGAAGTGGGGGCGAGACGGATTCGAGATTGGCATCGGTGCCGAAGCCGTTCGCGAGATGCTCTCGAAACTGAACGTCGAAGAAGAGTGCAAGAGGCTCCGCGTCGAGATGCGCGAGGCCACCAGCGAGGCCAAGCGCAAGAAGGTCTCCAAGCGCCTGAAGGTGCTCGACGCCTTTCGCGAGTCGGGCAACAGGCCCGAACACATGATCATGGAGATCATCCCGGTGATCCCGCCGGACCTGCGCCCGCTCGTGCCGTTGGATGGCGGCCGATTCGCGACCAGCGATCTCAACGATCTCTATCGGCGCGTGATCAATCGCAACAACCGGCTGAAGCGCCTCCAGGAGCTCAACGCTCCCGAGGTGATCATCCGCAACGAGAAGCGGATGCTGCAGGAGTCCGTTGACGCACTCTTCGACAACGGCCGTCGCGGTCGTGTGATCACGGGTCCGAGCAAGCGGCCCCTCAAGTCACTGTCCGACATGCTGAAGGGCAAGACCGGCCGATTCCGCCAGAACCTGCTCGGAAAGCGCGTCGATTATTCGGGACGTTCGGTGATCGTGATCGGACCCGAATTGCGCCTGCATCAGTGCGGGCTCCCGAGCAAGATGGCGCTCGAACTCTTCAAGCCGTTCATCTATTCCAAGCTCGAGCAGCGCGGTTATGTGACCACCATCAAAGCTGCGAAGAAGATGGTCGAGAAGGAGCATCCCGAGGTCTGGGACATTCTCGCCGAGGTCATCCAGGAGCACCCGGTGCTGCTCAACCGCGCACCGACGCTGCATCGACTCGGGATCCAGGCCTTCGAGCCGATCCTGATCGACGGCAAGGCGATCCAGCTCCATCCGTTGGTCTGTGCGGCGTTCAACGCGGACTTCGACGGCGACCAGATGGCGGTCCACATACCGCTCAGTGTCGAAGCCCAGATGGAAGCGCGCGTCCTGATGATGTCCACCAACAACATCCTCAGTCCCGCGACCGGACGTCCGATCATCGGCCCGAGTCAGGACATCGTTCTCGGCTGTTACTACATGACCCGCGAGGGCAGGGATGTCCCCGGTGTGGGGATGCGTTTTTCAGGTCCGGAAGAGGTTCGAATCGCCTACGACACGGGCACTGTCGATCTGCTGGCTTGTATCCAGGTGCGCATGGACGGGGAGATCGTTAATACGACCACGGGTCGAATTCTCCTGAAGGAGATCGTGCCCGAGGAGATTCCCTTCGAGCTGATCAATCAGGTAATGGACAAGAAGGCCCTGGGTGAGCTGATCGACCAGGCCTACCGGCGGCTGGGCAACAAGGCGACGGTGATCCTCGCGGATCGCCTTCGCACCTTGGGTTACCAGTACGCGACCAAAGCCGGGATCTCGATCTGCATCGATGACATGCAGATCCCGAAGGACAAGCAGAAGCTCATCGATGCCGCGAGCAAGCAGGTCGGGTTGATCGGGGAGCAGTACCAGGAGGGTTTGATCACCGACGGTGAGCGCTACAACAAGGTGATCGACATCTGGGCGAATGCGACCGAGGAAATTGCAGATCAGATGTTGCAGCGGCTGGGTACCGAGATCATCCGCGATGCAGATGGGAACGATCAGGAGGTTCCGAGTTTCAATTCCATCTACATGATGGCCGACTCGGGCTCCCGAGGTTCCGCCCAGCAGATGCGTCAGCTGGCCGGTATGCGGGGATTGATGGCGAAGCCCTCGGGTGAAATCATCGAGACCCCGATTACCTCGAACTTCCGCGAGGGTCTCTCGGTTCTCCAGTACTTCATCTCGACTCACGGTGCGCGCAAGGGCCTGGCGGACACGGCGCTCAAGACGGCGAACTCGGGCTACCTGACGCGGCGTCTCGTCGACGTCTCTCAGGACATGATCGTTCGCGACAAGGACTGCGGGACGACGGACGGGATCGAGACCGGTCCGCTGGTCGAGGGCGGCGAGATCATCGAGCCGATCGGCGAGCGCATCCTCGGACGGGTCGCACTGGAAGACGTTCACGACCCGCTCACCGACGACGTGCTGGTTGAAGCCGGCGCGGAGTTCACCGAGGAGAAGGTCAAGATCATCCACGATGCGGGTATCGAAAGGATCCTGATCCGATCGGTGCTGACCTGCGAAATTTCATTCGGGGTCTGCAGCAAGTGCTACGGCCGCGACCTCTCTCGCGGCGAGATCGTCAACCTGGGCGAGTCGGTCGGTGTGATCGCCGCCCAGTCGATTGGTGAGCCCGGAACCCAGCTCACGATGCGGACCTTCCACATCGGCGGCACGGCGACGCGACGAGCCGAAGCCTCACACGTGGAGGCGACCGCCGAGGGTGAGGTGCGCTTCTCGAACATGCGTACCGTTACGGATCGCGAAGGCCGCAGCATCGTGATGAACCGCAACGCCGAGCTCGGCATTTTCGATACGAGTGGGCGTGAGCGAGAGCGCTATTCGGTGGTCTACGGCGCGCGCGTTCAGGTCGTCGAGGGCGAACACGTCAAGCCGGGCGCGATGCTGCTCGAGTGGGATCCATTCGCGAACCCGATCCTCTCGGAGTCCAACGGTGTGGTGAAATTCGGAGATATCGTCGAGGGTGCAACGATGCGCGAGCAGGTGGACGAGTTCACCGGCGTGTCGTCGAAGGTGATCATCGAGTCCAAGGACCCCGAGCTGCGGCCGCGCATTTCCGTGAAGAATGCGGAGGGTACGACCGAGGCTCGGGCGCTGCTGCCGGTTGGTGCAGCCTTGTCGGTTTCCGAAGGAAAAGATGTCGAGGCTGGCGACGTTCTCGCCAAGATGCCCCGTGAGACCACCAAGACGAAGGACATCACCGGAGGCCTGCCGCGCGTCGCCGAGCTCTTCGAGGCCCGCAAGCCCAAGGACTTCGCAATCGTGTCGGAAATCGACGGCGTCGTCTCTTTCGGCCCGGACTCGCGCGGCAAGCGCCGGATCATCGTGACGCCGGATCTCGAGGACGCGGAGCCGAAGGAGTACCTGATCCCGAAGGGCAAGCACATCAGCGTCCACGAGGGCGACGTGGTGCGGGCCGGCGAGGCGCTGATGGACGGCTCGTCGAATCCTCACGACATCCTCAGGATCAAGGGCGAGAAGGAGCTCTCCAAGTATCTGGTCGACGAGGTCCAGGAGGTCTACCGACTCCAGGGCGTTCGCATCAACGACAAGCACATCGAGGTGATCGTCAAGCAGATGCTCCGCCGCGTGCGGGTCATCGACGTGGGCGATACGGACTTCCTGATCGGCGAGCACGTCGAGAAGGTCGTCTTCGAAGAGACCAATTCGCGGATGCTGGATGAGGGCAAGCAGCCCGCCCTGGCCGAGCCGTTGCTGCTCGGGATTACCAAGGCGTCGCTGTCCACCGAATCGTTCATTTCGGCGGCTTCGTTCCAGGAGACCACGAAGGTCCTGACCGAGGCCTCGATGTGGGGCAAGGTGGATCAGCTGCGGGGCCTGAAGGAGAACGTCATTATGGGGCGGCTGATTCCCGCCGGGACGGGGATGGCCCGTTACCACCAGATCGGGATCCAGGTCGATGCCCCCGAGGAGCTGATGGAGGGCCCGGAGGAGGAGCCGCTCGCAGAGCTTCCCGCGCCGTCCGAGGCACCCGCTGCAAGCCCGGATGGACTGATGGTTTCGCCCGGATCGCCGCCGCTGGATATCAAAACCTGAGTGCCGATTCGGGGTTTGAACCGCACCCCGAATCGGGCTCTGATTTGCGCCCTGTCTTCGCCTGTTCCGAGCGTTGACAGGGCACGGAAGCTCGCTAAGATGCAGCGGTTTTTGGCATAAGCCACCTGCCTGAGTTCCGCTTCTGGCAAGACATGGGTACCGCCCGAGGAAGTGATTCCTCCGCCCCCTTTGTCGCCGTAAGTAGGACACAGGGGGGTGGTGTGTTCGCGCACGGTGCGCGTTCCAATGCGAATCAGGGTTCCGCCACGTAGTTTCGAGGAAACACCGAAATGCCGACGATCCAGCAGCTCGTTCGTCGGGGACGTGAACGCAAGCAGTCGCGATCGAAATCCCCCGACCTGATGAGCGCGCCCCAGCGGCGCGGTGTGTGTCTGCGCGTCTTTACCGCGACACCCAAGAAACCGAATTCTGCGTTGCGCAAGGTGGCTCGTGTGCGCCTGACCAACGGTCGTGAAGTCAACGCCTACATTCCGGGCGAGGGGCACAACCTGCAGGAGCACTCGGTCGTGTTGGTACGCGGCGGCCGTGTCAAGGACCTTCCCGGCGTTCGTTACCACATCGTTCGTGGCACGCTCGACACGACGGGAGTTGCTGATCGACATCGCGGACGATCGCGATACGGAACGAAGAGACCGAAATAGTTCTTCTGTTTGCGGCCGGACGGGCGTCGAGGGACGTATCGTCGGGCCGCTGATTTTTTGTGTCGGGGCTGGTCCCGACAGGAGTGCGACGACGACATGCCGCGACGACGAGAAGTACCGAAGCGGACGATCTTTCCGGATCCCAAGTACGGTGATCGGATGGTCGGCCGTTTCACCAACGTGATCATGAAGGACGGCAAGAAGAGCACTGCGGAGCGCATTGTTTACGGAGCGTTCGAGGTCATCGAAAAGAAGACCCGCAATGATCCGTTGGCGATGTTCAGGCGCGCACTCGACAACATCCGCCCGCGCGTCGAAGTGAAGTCGCGGAGGGTCGGCGGTGCGACCTACCAGGTTCCGATCGAAGTTCGCACCGAGCGCGCCAACTCGCTCGCGATGCGCTGGCTCTCGAGCTACGCGCGCAGTCGAGCGGGCAAGAGCATGCACGAGAAGTTGGCAGACGAGATCATCGACGCCGCAAACGAGCGCGGCGAAAGCGTGAAGAAGCGCGAAGACACCCATCGAATGGCAGAGGCCAACAAGGCCTTCTCCCATTATCGCTGGTAGAGCCGGTCAACCGAGAACTTGGACTCACGAAAATGCCCCGCACGACACCGCTCGAAAGGACTCGGAACATCGGCATCATGGCCCATATCGATGCTGGTAAGACGACCACGACCGAGCGGATCCTCTACTACACGGGCGTCAACTACAAGATGGGCGAGGTCCACGACGGTGCGGCGACGATGGACTGGATGAAGCAGGAGCAGGAGCGCGGGATCACCATCACGGCGGCCGCGACGACCTGCTTCTGGAAGGATCACCGGATCAACATCATCGACACTCCGGGACACGTTGATTTCACGATCGAGGTGGAGCGTTCACTTCGGGTCCTGGATGGAGCGATTGGTGTTTTCTGTGGAGTCGCAGGTGTGGAGCCTCAATCCGAAACGGTTTGGCGGCAGGCGGATCGCTACGCGGTGCCACGCATCGCCTTCGTGAACAAGATGGATCGGGTCGGCGCGGACTTCTCCCGCGTCATCGGCACGCTTCGCGATCGACTCGGCGCGACCGCTGTTCCGCTCCAGATTCCGATTGGATCCGAAGAGGACTTCCGGGGTGTGGCGGATCTGCTGACCGAAAAAGCGATCTACTGGGATGACGATGAGCACGGTGCCGAATTTTACGAGCGCGAGATTCCCGAAGAGCTCACGCATGTGGTCGCAGAGGCCCGCGAGCACATGATCGAAGCGGTTGCGGGGCTCGACGAAGCGCTTACCGCGAAGTACCTCGACAACGAAGAGATTTCGGCGGATCAGCTCCGCAAGGTGATCCGCGAAGCAACCCTCGAACTCAAGATCGTTCCGGTTCTCTGCGGGAGCGCGTTCAAGAACAAGGGCGTGCAGCCCCTCCTGGACGCGATCGTCGACTACCTGCCGTCGCCCCTCGATGTCGCAGCCGTAGAAGGCATCCATCCGCGCGATGAGTCCATCGTCGTGCGTGAGGCCGACGACAGCGCCCCCTTCAGCGCGTTGGCGTTCAAGCTCGCGACTGACAAGCACGTCGGGCATCTCGCCTATGTCCGCGTCTACTCCGGTCACGCGAAGGCTGGCGATCAGGTTCTCAACGCGAACCGGGGCCGTAAGGAGCGCATCGGGCGACTGCTTCAGATGCACGCCAACAAGCGCCAGGATATCGACGAGATCTGGGCGGGAGACATCGCTGCAGTCGTCGGGTTGAAGGAAGTGACGACCGGGGAGACGCTCTGTGATTTCCAGAAGCCGGTGATCCTCGAATCCCTTGATTTCCCGGAGCCGGTCCTCTCGATCGCGATCGAGCCCCGCACCACCGCCGACATGGAGAAGCTTTCGACTTCTCTGCAGCGCCTCGTGCACGAGGATCCCTCCTTCCGCGTCGCCGTCGATTCCGAGACGGGCCAGACGATCATTTCGGGCATGGGCGAGCTGCACCTCGAGATCATCACCGACCGCCTGGTTCGCGAATTCCAGGTCGGCGCCAACGTCGGCAAGCCCCAGGTCGCCTACCGGGAAACGATCACGGAGACCGCGAAGGTCGAAGGGCGCTACGTAAAGCAGACGGGTGGCTCGGGTGATTTCGCGGTCGTCAAGCTCGTGGTTTCGCCCGGCGAGCCGGGATCCGGCTTCTCGTTCGAGTCGGCGATCAAGGGTGGCGCGATCCCGAAGGAGTTCGTGAGTTCGGTCAAGGTCGGCTGCAAAGAAGTGACCCAGAGCGGAATGCTCGCGGGATATCCGGTGGTGGATGTGGCGGTGCGCCTCGTGGACGGCCAGGCGCACGACGTCGATTCGTCCGAACGCTCCTTCAAGATCGCCGGATCGATCGCGATGAAAGACGCGCTGCGAGACGCGGGCCCGATCCTGCTCGAGCCGACCATGGCGGTTGAAGTGGTCACGCCTGAAGAATATTTCGGCGCCGTTCAGGGCGACCTGAACAGCCGGCGCGGAAACATCACGGGATTCGAGCGCAGGGGGAACGCCCAGGTAGTCGATGCAGAAGTCCCGCTCGCGGAGATGTTCGGATACGTCGGTAGCCTGCGCTCGATGACGCAGGGCAGGGCGACGTACACGATGCAGTTTTCACACTATTTGCAGGTCCCGGCGAACGTCGCCGAGGGGCTCGTTTACTACTGACCCAGACGTGCCCCGGACGAGGGGACGAGGAGAATAGGTAGGGCGCTATGGCCAAGGAGAAATTCGAGCGTACGAAGCCGCACGTGAATATCGGGACGATCGGTCACGTGGACCACGGGAAGACGACGTTGACGGCAGCGATCACGCAGCGTCAGGCGGGCAAGGGGATGGCGGAGTTCACGCCTTTCGATCAGATCGACAAAGCCCCCGAAGAGCGCGAGCGCGGGATCACGATTGCGACGGCGCACGTGGAGTACGAGACGGAGAAGCGCCACTACGCGCACGTCGACTGCCCGGGTCACGCGGACTACGTGAAGAACATGATCACGGGTGCTGCGCAGATGGACGGCGCGATTTTGGTGGTGAGTGCCGCAGACGGCCCGATGCCGCAGACGCGCGAGCACGTGTTGCTGGCACGCCAGGTCAACGTTCCCCACATCGTGGTGTTCCTGAACAAGGTGGACCAGGTGGACGACGAGGAGCTGCTGGAGTTGGTGGAGCTGGAAGTTCGCGAGCTGCTTTCGAGTTACGACTTTCCGGGCGACGACATTCCGATCGTGAAGGGTTCGGCGCTGAAGGCGCTGGCGGACGCTTCGGACGAGGAAGCGAACAAGTGCATCGACGAGCTGATGGAGGCGGTGGACACTGCGATCCCGGAGCCGGAGCGCGCACTCGACAAGCCGTTCTTGATGCCGGTGGAGGACGTGTTTTCGATCACGGGCCGCGGGACGGTGGTGACGGGCCGGATCGAGCAGGGGATCGTGAAGACGGGTGACAACGTGGAGATCGTGGGGATCAAGGACACGACGACGACGGTGGTGACCGGTGTGGAGATGTTCCGGAAGCTGCTGGACGAGGGGCAGGCCGGCGACAATGTGGGGACGTTGCTGCGCGGTACGGACAAGGACGCGGTGGAGCGTGGCCAGGTGCTCGCGAAGCCGGGTTCGATCACGCCGCACACGAAGTTCAAGGCGCAGGCGTACATCCTGAACAAGGACGAGGGGGGCCGTCACACGCCGTTCTTCAACGGGTATCGCCCGCAGTTTTACTTCCGTACGACGGACGTGACGGGTGTTGCGAACCTCCCGGAAGGGACGGAGATGGTGATGCCCGGCGACAACGTGGAAATGACGGTGGAGTTGATCACGCCGATCGCGATGGACAAAGAGTTGCGGTTTGCGATTCGAGAGGGCGGCCGCACCGTAGGTGCCGGCGTCGTCGCAGAGATAATCGAGTAGAAAATGGCAGACGTCGGTTCACAGAAGATTCGAATTCGGATGAAGGCGTACGATTTCAAGCTGCTCGATCAGAGTGCGGGTGAAATCGTGGATACGGCGATGAGGACGGGCGCGAGAGTGGCCGGCCCCATTCCGCTGCCGACGTCGATCAACAAGTACACGGTCTTGCGCGGACCGCACATCGACAAGAAGTCGCGAGAGCAGTTCGAGGTGCGGACCCACAAGCGCCTGATCGACATCCTGGATCCGACGGCACAAACCGTCGACGCCCTCATGAAGCTCGAGTTGGCGGCGGGTGTCGACGTGGAGATCAAACTTTGAGCGGGGCGACTCCCCGCCTTTTGGCCGGCGCGTGCGAATTGCCGGCAATGAGCGAGTAGCGCAATGGCGACGCTGGAAGTCGTGACACTGGAAAACAAGAAAGCCGGATCCGTCGATTTGAATTCGACGGTCTTCGAGGCACCGGTGCGCACGGATCTGCTTCACGCGGAGGTTCGGCGTCAACTGGCTCGGCGTCGGAGCGGAACCCACAGCACCAAGAACCGCGCGGCGGTTTCGGGTGGCGGTTCGAAGCCCTGGCGCCAGAAGGGCTCCGGGCGCGCGCGCCAGGGAACGACGCGGGCCGCTCAGTGGTCGGGTGGTGGCGCGGTCTTCGGTCCGGTGCCGCGCTCTTACGAGCATGCGCTTCCGAAGAAGGTTCGCGGGGCCGCACTTCGCAGCGCATTGTCGCATCGGCTCGCAGAAGGCGATATCACGGTCGTCGATTCGATCGAGATGGATGGCTTCAAGACCCAGCGGGTGGTCGAAATTCTGCGCGGACTTTCGCTCGGAGATGTGAGCGTGCTCATCGTGATCGAAGCCAAGGATGAGCACATTCAGCGCTCTGCGCGGAATCTGCCCGGTGTGACCGTGCTCCCCGCAGAGGGACTCAACGTCCACGACGTTTTGCGACACCAAAAGTTGCTGGTTGCGAAGCCGGCGCTCGAGGCGATCGAGTCGCGCCTGGCCAGGAAATCACAGGAGTCAGATTCGTGAACGTCTACGAAGTCATACAGCGACCGCTGGTCACGGAGAAGAGCAACATCGCCCGCGAAGAGGCGAATGTGGTGACGCTCGCCGTAAACCCGCGCGCTACGAAATACGACATCCGCAACGCTGTCGAATCACTCTTCAGCGTGCAGGTGCTCTCGGTTCACACCATGCGCCAACCCCGAAAGACCAGAAAGGTGGGCAAAACCTCCGGCCGCAAGCCGGAATGGAAGAAAGCGATCGTGCAGCTCGCCGAAGGGCAGTCGATCGAATTCTTCGAGGGAGTGTAGGCAGGCATGGCGGTCAAGAACTACAAACCCACGTCGCCGGGTCGTCGCGGGATGAGTGTCTCGGATTTTGCCGAGATCACGCGGGGCAAGCCCGAGCGCTCCCTGTTGGGGGGCGCGGTCAGCAAGACCGGCGGGCGTAACGTTTATGGACGCGTGACTTCCTGGCAGCGCGGTGGCGGCCACAAGCGGCGCTATCGGAAGATCGATTTCCGCCGGGAAAAATACGGCGTGCCCGCGAAGGTTGTGGCGATCGAATACGATCCCAACCGCTCTGCGAACATCGCGTTGCTCCACTACGCGGACGGCGAGAAGCGGTACATCCTTGCGCCCCAGGGGTTGAAGGTGGGTGGCATGGTGGTGTCGGGGCCGGATTCTCCGCCCGAGCTCGGCAATGCGATACCGCTGGGGAAGATCCCGTTGGGCTCGGTGGTGCACGCGATCGAGATGAAGGCCAAGAAGGGCGCCCAGATGGTGCGCGCAGCAGGTGGCGCGGCGCAGCTGATGGCGCGGGAAGGCAATTACGCGACGTTGCGGATGCCGAGCGGCGAGCATCGATTGATTCACGTCGATTGCATGGCGACGATCGGCCAGGTGGGCAATGCCGAGCACGAGAATCGGAGCATCGGCAAAGCGGGCCGCAATCGCTGGCGGGGCAAGCGCCCCAATGTTCGAGGTGTGGCGATGAACCCGGTCGACCACCCAATGGGCGGCGGCGAGGGACGTACATCGGGTGGTCGACATCCGTGTACGCCGTGGGGCGTCCCGACCAAGGGTCACAAGACGCGCAAGAAGTCGCGTTCGCAGAAGTACATCGTCAAGCGGCGGGGGAAGAAGTAAATGGCGCGATCGCTAAAGAAGGGACCTTTTGTCGATCCGAGCTTGCAGCGCAAGGTGGACAAGGCAACTCAGTCGGGCTCGAAGCAGGTGATCCGAACCTGGTCACGTCGATCGATGATTCCGCCGGATTTCGTGGGCCTGACGTTCCACGTGCACAACGGAAAGCTCTTTGTGCCCGTATTTATTACCGAGAATATGGTCGGACATCGCCTGGGCGAGTTCTCTCCGACGCGAAAATTCACCGGCCACGCGTCGGATCGAAAAGTGAAGACCCGCTGAGATGGAAGTCACGGCAAAACTCAGGAATTACCGGGTCAGCGCGCGTAAGGCGCGGCTGCTCGCTGATGAAATTCGCGGCAAGGGCGTCGAGGATGCATTGACGATCCTCGACCTGTCGAACAAGCGGTTCTCGAAGCCGCTCGCGAAACTCGTTCGATCGGCGCTCGCGAATGCCGAGGAAAAGAACGAACGAGATAAAGCGGGGATCGACGTCGACAATCTCGTGGTGGAAACGATCATGGTCGATCAGGGCGCGAGCATGTGGCGGATTCGGGCTCGAGCGCAGGGGCGCGCGGCGTGGATCCAGCGACGGACGAGTCACGTGTCCATCGTTCTGGCGGAAAACTAGTCGGCCGGCGGCCGAGAATAGGGGCACAGAAACTTGGGACAGAAGGTACATCCCTACGGATTTCGATTGGGCACCCTCTACGGGTGGCAGTCCAACTGGTTCGCGGAGCGCGGCTATCGCGAGCAGCTTCACGAGGACATCAAGATCCGCAAGTTCATCAAGAAGAAGCTTTTTCACGCCGGGATTTCGAAGGTCGTCATCGACCGGACGGGTGAGAAGATCGTCGTGAATATCCACACGGCCCGCCCGGGAATCCTGATCGGGAAACGCGGCGCCGAAGTCGAGACGCTCCGCGAAGAGCTGGGCGTGATGTCGAACAACAAGGAGATCTTCATCAACATCCGGGAGATCCGGAAGGCCGAGCTCGACGCGCAACTCGTAGCCGAAGCCGTCGCACTCCAACTCGAGCGGCGAGTGGCATTTCGGCGCGCGATGAAGAAGGCCGTGACGTCGACGATGAAGTTTGGCGCCGAAGGTGTGCGCCTTCAGTGCGCGGGACGTCTTGGCGGAGCGGAGATGGGTCGGCGCGAATGGTATCGCGAGGGTCGCGTCCCGCTTCACACGCTTCGCGCAGAGATCGATTACGGGATGGCCGAGGCGAAGACGACCTACGGAATCATCGGAGTGAAGTGTTGGGTATTCAAGGGAGACGTGGCGGACAAGGAGTTGCGCAAGGGCTCCCTTGCGCTTCGAAATGAAGAGGAGCCTGCGAGGTAGCCCATGCTCCAGCCCAAGAAAGTAAAGCACCGCAAGCAGATGAAAGGTCGTAACCGCGGGAAGGCTTCTCGAGGTACGAACCTGGATTTTGGCGAATACGGACTGCAGGCAGTTGCCTGCCGACGGATTACGGCCCGGCAGATCGAGGCCGCCCGGATCGCCATGACCCGGTACGTCAAGCGTGGCGGGAAGATCTGGATTCGGATCTTTCCCGACAAGCCAATCTCCAAGAAGCCCGCGGAAACGCGAATGGGTAAGGGAAAGGGCAACCCCGAGGAGTGGGTAGCTCTCGTGAAGCCCGGTCGGATGATGTACGAGATGGAAGGTGTCGACGAAGCGACTGCGCGTGAAGCGATGCGCCTCGCCGCCCACAAGCTTCCGGTTCGCACCCGGTTCGTGGTTCGAGGACACACGTCATGAAGCCGGCTGAATTCAGGGGACTTTCGTTGGATGAGTTGCACGCGAAGGGGCAAGACCTTCGCGGCGAGGCATTCAATGTCCGGATCAAGCGTTCGACAGGACAGCTGGAAAACACGGCAAGGCTCAAGCAGCTGCGCCGCGACATTGCTCGCGTAGAAACAATCATACGCGAGAAGCGCGAGGCGACGAAGTGAAAAAGCGAGGAATGCGCCGAACACTCGTGGGGCAGGTCGTCAGCAACACGATGGACAAGACCGTGGTCGTACGGGTGGAACGGCTCGTGCAGGATCCGCGATACAAGAAGTATGTCCGTCGTTATTCGAAGTTCATGGCCCACGATGAAGCCAATGCATGCAACGTCGGAGATCGTGTTCAGATCATCGAACACCGCCCGATCTCGAAACAGAAGCGTTGGATGGTTCAAGAAACGCTGTCCAAACCGGCGCGGATCTGACGGGAGAATTCGGTGATTCAGCAAGAGTCAGTACTCGAAGTCGCGGACAACTCCGGAGCGCGGAAGGTTGCGTGCATTCGCGTGCTCGGTGGATCCGGGCGCCGCTACGCGACGGTCGGAGACATCATCGTGGTTGCGGTGAAGGATGCGATGCCCAACGCGAGGGTGAAGAAGGGTGAAGTTCGCAAGGCGGTCGTCGTACGTACCGCCAAGAGCATTGGTCGGCCAGATGGCTCGTTCATCCGGTTCGACGACAATGCCGCGGTCTTGATCGACCCCCAGCGTGAACCTGTCGGCACCCGGATCTTTGGACCCGTAGCGCGCGAACTGCGCGCGCGGCGCTTCATGAAGATCATTTCGCTGGCACCGGAGGTGCTCTAGATGACCCCGAGGTTGCTCGAGCGATATCGGGATACAGTCGTCCCCAAGCTGACCGAGGAGTTCGCCTACTCGAACACGCACCAGGTGCCCGCGATGACGAAGATCGTGGTCAACATGGGGCTCGGTGAAGCGGCGGCGAATCCCAAGCTGATCGAAAATGCGGTCAGTGAGCTTGCGTTGATCACGGGCCAGAAGCCGGTAGTACGCAAGGCCCGTAAGTCCGTCGCGAATTTCAAGCTTCGCGAGGGACAGTCCATTGGTTGTTCGGTGACCCTGCGTGGAGTGCGCATGTGGGAATTTTTCGACCGCCTGATGAATGTCTCGCTCCCTCGGGTTCGAGACTTCAAGGGTCTGTCGCCGAAATCCTTTGACGGCCGCGGTAACTACTCGCTCGGCGTTCGGGAGCAGCTCATCTTCCCGGAAGTGGACTACGACAAGATTGAGCACGTTACGGGAATGAACGTCACGATCTGTACGACGGCGCGCAATGATGCGGAGGGGAAATCCCTCTTGGCTCATCTCGGCGTGCCGTTTCGGCAATAAGAATCGCGAGGCAGACGAAAACATCATGATGACCGACACGATCAGCGACATGTTGACTCGAATCCGGAATGCAGGCATCGCTCGGCTGAACGAGACCATGTGCCCTTTTTCGAAACAAAAGCTGGCGATCGCGAAGGTGCTCGAAAACGCGGGTTTTATTTCGGACGTTCACACTGAATCGCGCAAAGGACATCCGGCTCTAGTGATGACGATTCGTTACGACGAGCACGGAAGGCCCCTGATTGATGGCATTAAGCGCGTGAGCAAGCCAGGGCGCCGGGTCTACGTCGGCGCGCGCGATGTCTGGAAGGTTCGCAACGGTCTCGGTATTTCGGTGATTTCGACTTCGAAGGGGATCTTGTCGGACGAGGGCGCGCGAGAGGCTTCGGTGGGTGGCGAAGTCGTATGTGAGGTCTGGTAAGAATGTCGCGAATTGGTAAAGCCCCGGTTGCAATCCCCGACGGCGTGACGGTGGAGCGCGTGGGAGACGCGATTCGGGTCAAGGGCCCGAAGGGCACGCTTTCCGAACGGATGCCGGACAGTATCGACATCAAGATCGAGAAAGCGGAGGTCGTCTTCGAAAGGCCCGACGATCGACGGGACAACCGCGCGCTGCACGGGCTCGCGAGAGCGCTCGTCGCCAACATGGTGAAGGGCGTTTCGAAGCCGTTCGCGAAGGAGCTCGAGATTCAGGGTGTTGGATACCGGGCCGAGGCGGACGGGAAGACACTGAAGCTGAACGTTGGTTACTCCCATCCCGTCGACATGCCGATCCCCGAGGGTCTCAAGGTTTCGGTGGACCGCAACGTGATCGTGCGGATCGAGGGGGTCAGCGCTCAGAAGGTCGGCCAATTTGCTGCGAATGTCCGGTCCGTGAGACCTCCGGAGCCCTATAAGGGCAAGGGCATCCGCTACGTAGGCGAGCACGTTCGACGCAAGGTCGGTAAGGCCGGAGCGGCGGCGACGGGGTGAGGTTGCGGTGAAGCGAAAAATCGGAAACGAAAAATTGAAGGCTTGGGTCGGTCGGCGCGCCCGTACACGGCGAAACGTCGAGGGATCCGATCGCCCGAGGCTCGTCATCTATCGCAGCGCAAAGCACATCTACGCTCAAATCGTGGAAGCTGAGTCCGGCCGTACGATCACGACGGTGTCGTCCCGATCGAAGCAGGTGATGGGGGACGCAGTGTCCACGGGTAACGTGGAGGCTGCGAAGACTGTCGGAAAGGCGATTGCGGCGGCCGCACTCGAAAAGAAGATCGACCAGGTCGTATTCAACAGAAACGGATTCCTCTATCACGGACGGGTGAAGGCACTCGCGGAGGCCGCGCGAGAAGCCGGCCTTCAGTTCTGAACCCGTGCGAAATTCAGCTCAAGGGTGATGCCAACTGATGCATAACGAGCAGCTCAATCCCAATGATTTCGAATTGACGGACCGCGTGGTTCACATCAATCGCGTGGCCAAAGTCGTGAAGGGCGGACGGCGCTTCAGCTTCAGCGCGCTGGTCGTCGTAGGAGACGGCGATGGTGTCGTCGGTGCAGGTTACGGCAAGGCCAGCGAAGTTCCCGAGGCCATCCGAAAGGGGGTCGAGCGCGCACGAATGTCGCTGCTGCGCATTCCCCTGATCGAAGGAACGCTGCCCCACGAAATCATCGGACACTTCGGGGCCGCCAAGGTGCTGCTGCGGCCGGCCTCGCCCGGAACCGGTGTGATTGCTGGTGGCCCGGTTCGCGCCGTGCTCGAAAGCGCGGGCGTGAAGGACGTTTTGACAAAGACTCTGGGAACGAACAATCCCAACAACGTGGTTCGCGCGACGATGACGGCACTCGACGAGCTCCGAGATCCGGTCGAGCGCAAGCGACAGCTGGAGCGAGCATGAGTGCCAAAGGCCGAGTCAAGGTTCGCTGGGTTCGCAGCGCGATCGGGTTCAACCGCAAACAGCGGGCGACTCTCGTCGGACTCGGCTTGAGACGACTCCACCAGACGGTCGAGTTGGAAGATACGCCTGCGGTTCGCGGGATGATCGACAAGGTGATCCACCTCGTCGTCGTGGAGGGCGACTGATGCTCGACCGACTAGCGCCGCACCCGGGATCCAGGAAGCCGCCCAAGCGTCTTGGCCGGGGGCCCGGTTCAGGTACCGGCAAGAACTCGGGGCGCGGAATGAAGGGCCAGGGACACCGCTCGTCGGGCCGGGCGACTCCGTTCTGGTTCGAGGGCGGCCAGATGCCGATGGCACGGCGACTGCCCAAGCGCGGTTTCTTCAGCTTGCATCGCGTCTCTTACCAGATCGTGAATGTTGGCGCGCTCTCGGCTTTCGAGGCCGGCTCGACGGTAGACGCCGAGGCGCTGACCGCGCGCGGCCTGATCCGGCGCAACGGCGGTGGTGTGAAGATTCTCGCGCAGGGTGATGCGCCGAAAAACCTGACCCTGAAGGTTCAGCGTGTGAGCGGCAGCGCGCGCAAGAAAATCGAGGAAGCGGGTGGGAGCGTAGAACTGATCAAATGATCGGCGGTGTTCAGAATATCGCGCGGATCACGGAACTCCGGAACCGGATCCTGTTTACCTTCGGAATGCTGGCCGTCTACCGGCTGGGCGCTTTTGTCGTCACGCCTGGCATCAACGCCGATGTGATCCGGAGCTTCTTTCAGCAGATGCAGGGAACGATGTTCGGGCTGTTCAGCATGTTCTCGGGTGGAGCCCTCGAGCAGCTGTCGATCTTCTCGCTCGGGATCATGCCCTACATCAGCGCTTCGATTATTTTCCAGCTCCTGACCGTCGTGATCCCGCACCTCGAGACGCTGAAGAAGGAAGGCGAGCAGGGGCGCAAGAAGATCAACCAGTACACCCGCTACGCGACCATCGGCCTGGCGTTGTTCCAGAGCATGTTGATCGCGATGGCGCTCGAGAACGGACAATTCGGCCAGGGCGCCGTCACCTTCCCCGGCTGGGGATTCCGACTGATGTGCATGATCACGCTCACCACCGGGACGGCTTTCATCATGTGGTTGGGCGAGCAGATCACCGAGCGCGGAATCGGCAATGGAATCTCGTTGATCATCTTCGCGGGCATCATCATCAACATCCCGTCCGGATTCGGGCGGCTCCTGCAGCTGATCGAAACCGATCAATTCAGCATCCTCCAGGCGCTCACCTTCGGCGTCATCGGCATCGGGGTGATCATGTTCGTGGTCGTGGTCGAGCGTGGGCAGCGGCGAATCCCAATCCAGCACGCCCGCCGGGTGGTCGGGAAGCGGGTCCAGCAGGGAGGGATGAGCTACTTCCCGCTCCGCGTGAACACGGCGGGTGTCATCCCCGCGATCTTCGCGTCCTCATTGCTGCTCTTCCCGTTCACGATCGGACAGTTCACGGACTCTCCGGACGTCCAGCGATTCATCGATACCTACCTGAACCCCGCGAGCATGGTCTATCAGTTCGTCTACATCAGCTTGATCATCTTCTTTTGTTATTTCTACACCGCCATCATGATCAATCCGGATGATGTCGCGGATAACATCAAGAAGTCCGGAGCTTACGTACCGGGGATTCGGCCGGGTAAGAACACTGCGGACTACATCAACCGTGTGCTCACGCGAATCACGCTCGTCGGTGCGGTCTATATGTCTGCGGTCTGCGTTCTTCCGACGCTTCTCGCGGTGAAGATGAACATCCCATTCTATTTCGGCGGTACGGCCCTGTTGATCTGCGTCGGTGTCGGCCTCGACACCATTGGTCAGATCGAGGCCCACCTGGTATCGCGCCAGTACGAAGGGTTCGTCCGAGGAACGCGGATTCGCGGGAGGCTCGGGCAGTGATGGGTGCACGGCGAATGCTGCTGCTCGGCCCGCCGGGGGCCGGCAAGGGTACGCAGGCCCTGCGTCTGGTCGCGAAGCTCGGGATCCCGCAGATCTCCACCGGGGACATGCTGCGCGGGGCCGTCGCGGCCGGAACGGAGATCGGGCGAAAGGCCCAGGATTTCATGGATCGCGGAGAACTGGTGCCCGATGCGGTCGTGATCGGGGTGGCCGAAGAGCGACTCTCGCAAAGCGACGCCGAGTCGGGCTTCGTGCTCGATGGCTTTCCGCGCACCGCTGCTCAGGCCGAGGCCCTGGACACACTGTTGGAGGGGATGGGCACGAACCTCGAGCGCTGCGTCGCGATCGACGTGGATGAGGACTCGCTGGTGACCCGCCTGCTCGGCCGGGCGCAGATCGAGGGGCGAAGCGACGACAGCGAAGACACGATCCGGACTCGAATGAGCGTCTATCGCGCGCAGACGGCTCCGCTGGTCGATTATTACCGGAATCGGGGAATCCTCGCCGAAGTAGACGGGCTTGGAAGCGTCGAGGAGATCGCCAAGCGGATCGAAGAGGCGCTGAGCTGATGGCCTTCGGAGAGCAGATTCCGATCAAGACCCGCCGCGAAATCGAGCTGATGCGCGAGGCGGCACGGAACGTCGCCGAGATCCTGCTAGAACTCCGGGGCCTCGTGGCCGACGGGGTGAGCACGGCAGAGCTCGACCAGCACGCGGCCCGGGCGATCGAGGAGCGAGGTGTCGAATCGTCCTTCAAGGGCTACGATCCCGGCGGCCTGCCCAACTACCCGGCCGTTCTCTGCGTATCCGTGAACGACGAGATCGTTCACGGAATTCCCGGACCCCGTGTTCTCAAGGAAGGGGACATCGTGGGCTTGGATTTCGGTGTGTCGGTAGAGGGTTATCACGGCGACTCCGCGGTGACGGTGCCGGTCGGTGAGATTCGCCCGGAAGTGCAGAAGCTGCTGGACGTGACCCAGGATTCGCTGGATCGCGGCGTCGGTGCCATACATGCTGGAAATCGCTTGTCGGACATCGGGCACGCGGTGCAAGAACGTGTGGAAAAAGAGGAATATTCGGTCGTTCGAACCTTTGCGGGGCACGGGATCGGCAGCAAGTTGCACGAGCCGCCGTGGATTCCGAACTACGGTGCGCCCTCGCGGGGGCCCCGGTTGTTACCCGGGATGGTGTTGGCGATCGAGCCGATGGTGAATGCAGGCGGACCGGGTGTGCGGATGTTGGACGATGAGTGGACGGCCGTGACCGAAGACGGTTCACTCTCCGCCCACTTCGAACACACGGTACTTGTTACGGAAGGTGACCCAGAGGTCCTGACCAGGATCCCGGGATCGCACTAGGAGCGTGACTCCAGAATGGGGTCACGCGACGCCGCACAAGCTTTGGCCGCAGGCCAACGCGCAGCTAGGAGCGTGACTCCAGAATGGGGTCACGCGACGCCGCAAAGCGAATCCGTAGGATTCGCCGGCTAGGGATCGGAGAGTTAGCGATGAAGGTTCGAGCATCCGTCCGGAAGATGTGTAGTAAGTGCCGGATCATTCGCCGGCGCGGCGTGGTTCGCGTCCTGTGTGACAACCCGAAGCACAAGCAGCGGCAAGGCTAGGAGACAGGGCTATGGCACGAATCGCAGGCGTCGATCTACCGCGCAGCAAGCGGATTGATATTGCGCTGACCTACATCTTTGGCATTGGCCGCACGACAGCGGCCGCGATCTGCGCGAAGGCGGAGATCGAGGGGAACTCCAAGACGGACGTTCTCTCGGATGGCGAAGTGGTGAGGCTGCGCGAGATCATCGAACGAGAATACAAGGTCGAGGGTGACCTTCGTCGGGAAGTCTCGCAGAACATCAAGATGCTGATGGATATCGGCTGCTACCGCGGCCTGCGTCACCGCCGAGGGCTGCCCGTGAGAGGGCAGCGCACACACACGAATGCACGGACCCGGAAGGGCCCGAAGAAGACAGTCGCCGGCAAGAAGAAGACGCTGACGAAGAAGTAAACCCTTTGAAAAAGGCGGCATGAGTTGAAGAAAGGTGTCCGGAAAAAGGTAAAGAAGAACATTCAGACTGGAGTGGCGCATATCCAGTCGACGTTCAACAACACCATGATCACGATCACGGATGTGGCCGGGAACGCACTGTGCTGGTCGACGGCGGGTGGCCAGGGATTCAAGGGCTCGCGCAAGTCGACGCCCTTCGCGGCCCAGGTGGCCGCCGAAGAGTGCTCGAAGAAGGCGATGGAGCACGGGATTCGCCAGCTGTCGATCTACGTGAAGGGCCCGGGTTCGGGCCGCGAATCAGCGGTGCGGGCGCTACAGGCCGCGGGTATCAAGATCACATTGATTCGGGATGTCACACCGGTTCCGCACAACGGTTGTCGCCCCCCGAAGCGGCGAAGGGTCTAGGAGGAGCAGATGGCTCGATACAAGGACGCGGTCTGTCGCCTCTGCCGGCGGGAGGGAACGAAGCTCTTCCTGAAGGGAGATCGCTGTTTCAGCGCGAAGTGCGGCATCGAACGCCGAGCGTATCCGCCGGGCCAGCACGGCCAGGGCAGGGCACGGTTCTCCGATTACGGTGTGCAGCTACGCGAGCAGCAGAAGGTCAAGCGGATGTACGGCCTGCTCGAGAAGCAGTTCGCCGACACAATGAGCCGGGCATCGCGCATGAAGGGGCGAGCGGGCGGGAACCTGCTGGTTCTCCTCGAGCGACGCCTCGACAACGTGATCTTCAGGATGGGTTTTTCGACGTCTCGTGCCGAGGCGCGCCAGCTCGTGAGGCATGGCCACTTTCTCATCGATGGCCGTCGCGCGAGCATCCCGTCGATGCTCGTCAGGGCCGGAGCCGTGATTTCGGTCGCCGAGAAGTCGCGCAAGATTGCCCGGATCGCGGGAGCACTCGAAACGCTCGAGAGCCGCAGCATCCCTCAGTGGGTGGAAATCAACAAGGAAGCCTTTGAAGGTACCGTGAAGTCTCTCCCCGTTCGGGAAGACGTCACGATGCCGATTCAGGAACAGCTGATCGTCGAGTGGTACTCGCGCTGATCACTCCGAAATAGCCGGATTGGGGGTATTGACCGTGCAAGAGCAATTGGTCGCAAGAAATTGGCGTGAACTGATTCGTCCTCGAAAACTCGAGGCGGACGATTCCCAGACCGAGCGCTACGGGAAGTTTTCCTGTGAGCCGCTCGAGCGCGGCTTCGGGACCACGCTGGGCAACGCACTTCGGCGCGTGCTTCTCTCGTCCCTCCAGGGCGCGGCGATCACGTCCGTCCGCGTCGAGGGTGTGATGCACGAGTTTTCTTCCATCCCCGGAGTGATGGAAGACATGTGCGACGTCGTCCTCAATCTCAAGGACGTCCGGCTTCGGACTCACTCCGAGGAGTCGAAGTTGCTGCGCATCCGCCGCAAGGGCGAGGGAATCTTGACGGCGGGTGATCTGGTTGCAGACGACCCGACGATCGAGGTCCTCAATCCGCAGCAGAAGATTGCAACGCTCTCAGCAGAAGCGGATCTCGAGATGGAGTTCACCGTCGGCATGGGCAAGGGGTATCGACCCGCGGAGGCGAACAAGAGCGAAGAGATGTCGATCGGAACGATTCCGATCGATTCGATCTTCTCGCCCGTTCGCCGGGCCAACTACGTGGTGACCCCTGCTCGCGTGGGGCGCGATACCGACTTCGACAAGCTGACGCTCGAAATCTGGACCGACGGGACCGTCGCACCAGTCGAGGCATTGGCATACACGGCCAAGATCCTCAAAGAGCAGCTCACGATCTTCATCAACTTCGACGAGCCGGTCGAGTCCGTGGTTCCGGCCGCCGATGAGCCCACGCCGCTGAACCCCAACCTCTTCAGATCCGTCGACGAGTTGGAGCTTTCGGTGCGGTCGGCCAACTGCCTGCAGAACGCCAACATCCGTTACATCGGCGAGCTGGTGCAGAAGACCGAAGCGGAGATGCTCAAGACCAAGAATTTCGGTCGGAAGTCTCTCAACGAGATCAAGGAATTGCTGACGTCGATGGGACTCGAGTTGGGGACGATGCTGGACAATTTCCCGGATCGTCAGGAACTCGAGAGAATTCGGGAGCGCGAGTCATAAGATGCGGCATCGAGTCAAAGCGGGAACTCTCGGACGGTCGGCGTCTCATCGCACGGCGATGTACCGGAATCTGGTCACCTCGCTCTTCGAGCACGAGAGGGTCAGAACGACCGACGCGAAGGCGAAGGGTGTTCGAAGCCTCGCGGAGAAGATGATCACGTTGGGCAAGCGGGGAGACCTGCACGCCCGGCGGCGCGCACTGCGCGTCATTCGCCGGCGAGAAGTCGCCGCGAAGGTCTTTGACGATCTGGCCGAGCGCTATCGGGATCGGCCGGGCGGCTACACGCGCATCGTGAAGCTCGGGATACGGCCGGGGGACGCGGCGGCGATGTCCATCATCGAGCTGGTCGAGTCCGGCGAGCCCGCGGCCCACGCGCCGAAGGCGGATGAGAAGGCCGACAAGCCGGCGGCCAAGGCCAAGAAGGCCAGTGCGAAGACGGCCAAGAAGGACGACGCGAAGACCACCAAGAAGACGGCTGCAAAAGCCAAGGCCGAGAAGAAGCCCGCGAAGAAGACGTCGAAGAAGAAGGCGTCTGCCAAGAAGGACTCGGAGACGGTCGCCAAGAAGAAAGCCTCGTCCAAGAAGAAGGCCACCGCGAAGAAGAAGGCGGTCCGCAAAAAGAAGACGGACTGATGCCCGAACGGAAGGGCATCTGGCTGCTCGGCGGCGGGGTCGTAGTTGCGACGCTGTTTGCCCTGTCCATGGCCTCCAACACACCACCCCCGATCGGCCGTGGAACGCCGGCACCCGCATTCGAACTCCCACTCGCGTTAGGCGGCTCCTCGATGAGCCTCGACGACTTGCGCGGCAAGGTCGTGCTGCTCAACTTCTGGGCGACCTGGTGCAAACCCTGCGAAGACGAGATGCCCGCAATGGAGCGCTTGTACCGCTCGCTCGCCGGAACCGATTTCGAACTGGTTGCGGTTTCGGTGGACGAAGACTCGGCCGCTGTCGCCTCGTTCGTGAAGCGCCTCGGGCTATCCTTTCCGGTCTTGTGGGATTCGACGCAATCGGTCAGCGCTGACTACCAGACGTTTCGGTTTCCCGAGTCGTTGTTGGTCGGACGCGATGGTGTCGTCTTGGAGCGATACGTGGGCCCCAAGGAATGGGATGCCGACGCCTACGTCAATCGCATCCGGCGCTTGTTGACCGAGACCGCTGCTGGCTGAGTCGAGCGTCTGGCGGTAAGCTTCGCTCTCCGGTTCTCGGGGGGGAAGCGTGAAGCTGCTACTCATCATTCCCGCGCTACTCGCGGTAGCCCTGATCTACATCAGCGTGGATCGCGGCGCGGGCCTCTCGACCTGGATGCGCGATCGGGACGCCCTCGAGAATTCAACCGACGAGATTGCAGCCCTCGAAGCGGAGATCGTTCGGCTGAAAGCCGAGGTGAGCCGACTCGAGAGCGATCCCTTCGCGATCGAGCAGGCCATCCGCGAAGACCTCGAGTGGGCGAGAGCCGGTGAAATGGTGGTCCGCATACCCGGCGCTTCCGACTCAAATCCCCGATTTCCTTGACGAAATCAGACCACGCTGCGATCCTCGCCCGATCGTGAAAGAACGTCTTCAACAAGAGTTCGGCGGCGCCCTCGAGCGGATTCTCGGATCCGGTCAAGAGATCCCCGCGTTTACGCTGGAGGCACCCCGCAATCCCGATCACGGTGATTTCGCGTGCAACGCCGCGATGTTGCTCGCCAAACCACTCCGCCAGGCGCCGCGCCAGATCGCCGAGCGCATCGTCGCGGAACTCGGCGTCGGTTCCGGGTTGATCGAGCGTGCTGAAGTCGCCGGCCCTGGATTTGTCAACATCTGGCTGAGCGGGGCCCACTGGCACGAGCTGCTGCCCCTGGTTTTTGCGGCCGGGCCGCGTTACGGACACTGTGAGATCGGAGCGAATCGCAGCGTGCAGGTCGAGTTCGTTTCGGCCAACCCGACCGGCCCGCTCACCCTGGGCCACGGCCGCCAGGGCGTGCTGGGTGATTGCATTGCGCGCCTGCTCGAAGCCTGCGGCTATCGGGTGACGCGGGAGTATTACTTCAACAACGCCGGTCGGCAGATGCGGGTTCTCGGTGAATCCGTGCGCGCCCGCTACCTCGAGCAGCTCGGGCGCGCTGCGCCGCCTTCCGAAGCTGTGCTCGCCGATCCGGAAGCCGAGTGGCTCGAAACCATCGACGGTCTACCGGTCGTCTTTCCCCGCGATGGTTACCAGGGCGGTTACATCTCCGACATCGCGAAGGCGCTTCGCGCTGAGCACGGAGAAGCCCTGGTCGACGAACCCGGCGAGGGTTTGTTCCGAAGCACGGCGGAAGAGCGCAACTTCGCGGGCATCCGTCGGACCCTCGATTCCATCAGGGTCTTCTTCGACGTCTACGCGGGGGAGGCCAATCTCTACTCCGACGGAAGAATCGAGGAAACCCTCGAGGCGTTGCGCACGCACAATCTCGTGTACGACTTCGAAGGTGCGGTCTGGCTTCGCGCGACAGAACTCGGCCTGGATCGCGATCGGGTGCTCGTGAAATCAAGTGGCGAACCGACCTATCTGCTCCCCGACGTCGCCTATCATCTGGACAAGCATCGGCGCGGCTTCGAGACCGTGATCGACGTACAGGGCGCCGACCACGGCGACCAGTTTCCGTTCGTGCGCAAAACGGCCGAAGCGCTCGGCTGCCCGGCCGACTCGATCGAGATCGTCATGCACCAGTTCGTCACGCTGACACGCGGGGGTAAGCAGGTGAAGCAAAGCACCCGCCGAGCCACCTACGTGACGATCGACGAGCTGGTCGAAGAAGTCGGCGCCGACGTCTTCCGCTTCTTCATGGTCCAGCGCAGGGCGGATGGCCACCTCGACTTCGATGTCGATCTCGCGATGGAAGCCGATTGGAAGAAGAACCCGGCCATGTACGTTCAATACGCCCACGCGCGAACTCATGGGATCGAGCGCAAGGCGAAGGAGCAGGGTGTCGCGATGCCCGACGCGACCCATATCGACGCCGCTGCGCTCGTGTTGCCCGAAGAGATCGAAATCCTGAAGCGGGTGTCGGAATTTCCCGAGGTCGTCGAGCGCGCGGCCGCGAGCCGCGAGCCGCATCACGTCGCCTATTATCTCCGTGAGTTGGCAGGACTCTGGAATCCCTATGTTCAGGACGGCACTCGACACCGGGTACTGTCGGATGACCCCGCGCTCACCCATGCGCGCCTTGGGCTGGCGCTAGCCGTGCGGGTCGTACTCGCCAACGGCTTGACGTTGCTGGGCATCTCGGCGCCGGAGCAGATGTAATGGCAGAGAAGAAACGCGAGCGCAGCTGGAAGCACGGATGGCCCGCCGCGATTGCGGTGGTTTCGGTCGTGGTTGCAGGGGGATTTGCGATCGGGGTCATCGCCGGCATCACCTGGGAGGAGCCGGGGCTGGTGGTTGGGTATCTGACCGGGCAGACCGAAGGCGTCGAGTGGCGCGTCGGGGCGGAAGATCCCGAAGCGGATAATCTCGCGGCAGGTGGCGCGGTTCCCGAACCGCCGAGCGTCGCGGCTCCGCCGCCGCTGGGCTTGCGTGAGACGCCCGACGCCGCTATTTCGGAGCGCGCCAAGACCAAAGCGGGCGCTGCGCCGGCGCGGAAGGCCGTGGCGGCTGCACCACGACCGGCTGCGGGGTTCGCGGTCCAGGTGGGCGCGTTCTCGGAAAAGAGCGCCGCGAAGACGCTCGCGGATTCTCTGCGCGCGCACGGTTACACGGTGTATCTGGCTCCAACAGAGGGCAATCCGACCAGCTGGCGTGTGCGGGTAGGCCCTGTGGGCACGCGACCTGAGGCCGAAAAGACGGCGCGCAGGCTCGAGACCGCAGAGAAGTTGCCGACCTGGGTGCTAGGCGAAGACTCATGACATCGAGATGGCTGGTTGCAGGTTGTCGGGGGCAGCTCGGGCAAGCGTTCGTCGAGCGCCTGACCGCGCACTCCGACTGTGAGGTCGTCGCCGCGGTCGATCGCGACGAAGTGGATCTCGCCGACCCGCAAGCGGTTGCGACACTCTTCGACGGGCTCGCCCCCAATTCGCCGGATGTCGCAGTCAACGCCGCGGCATTCACTCAGGTGGATCGATGCGAGCGGGAGCCCGAAGCCGCAGAGAGGGGCAACGCGATCGCGCCCAGGGTACTCGGCGAGGCGTGTGAGAAGCGCGGGATCCGGTTGGTGCATGTTTCCACCGACTACGTTTTTTCTGGAGACTCGAGGGTCGCCTACCGCGAGCAGGACGAGCCCAAGCCGCGCTCCGTCTATGGGCGCACCAAGCTCGCGGGAGAAGATCAGGTGCTGGCGACTGCATCGAATTCGTTGATCGTGCGGACCAGCTGGCTCTTTGGCCGGGGACGCAATTTTATTGCGTCGATCCTCTCTCAGGCCCGCGAACAGCGCGCTGGGCACGCGAGCGGATCGCTGCGCGTGGTGGACGATCAGTACGGGCGCCCCACCTACGCCCACGACCTGGCGGAGGCGATCCTCTTCCTCGTGGAGCGCGGGGCGCAGGGCATCTACCACGTCGCTAATCACGGGGTGGCGACGTGGTGGGAGCTGGCGCGTGCGTGCCTGGACGGGGCCGGCTACGAAGACCTCAGTGTAGAGCGCATTCGCACCGATGAGTTGCGGGTGGAAGCCCCCCGGCCGCTGCGGGCCGTGCTGGATTGCGCGAAGGCCGAGGCGCTGGGAGTCAAGATGCGCGACTGGCGGGATGCCGTTGGCGCGTATCTCGCCTCCTCGGACTCTCCCATTTTGAAAGAGCGAGGGATTGGCTGATGGCTGAAGAGCGCGAGATGAAGCGAATCCTCGTGACCGGCGGTGCGGGCTTCATCGGCTCGCACATCTGTCACCGCCTGCTCGACGAGGGCTGCCAGGTCATCGCCTACGACAACCTGCTCACGGGATCGATGGAGAACATCGCGCCGCTGCTCGGTCATCCCCGCTTCGAGTTTCAGCATTACGATGTCACCAACTTTCTCTACGTGGATGGCGACCTCGATGCGATCCTCCACTTTGCGTCGCCCGCGAGCCCCGCGGACTTCGAGCGTCTCCCGATCGAAATCCTGAAGGTGGGATCGCTCGGCACGCACAAGACACTGGGGCTCGCGAAGGCAAAGAACGCGCGATTGCTGTTGGCGAGCACATCCGAGTGCTACGGCGATCCAGAGGTGAATCCGCAGCCCGAAACGTATTGGGGCAACGTGAACCCGATCGGGATCCGGGGTGTCTACGACGAGGCGAAGCGCTTCGCGGAGGCCATGACGATGGCCTATCACCGTCATCACGGTGTCGATGTTCGGGTCGTTCGGATCTTCAATACATTCGGGCCGCGCATGCAGGTCGACGACGGTCGCGCGATCCCGAACTTCTTCCGACAGGCGATCCGGGGAGAGAACCTCACCCTCTTCGGAGATGGGTCGCAGACGCGCTCGTTCATGTACGTCGACGACCTCGTCGAGGGACTGTGGCGACTGCTCCGATCGAGCTACGTCGGCCCCGTCAATATCGGGAACCCGAACGAGATGACGCTGCGCGCCATGGCGGAGAAGGTCATCGAGATCACCGGCAGCGAGAGCTCGATCGAGATGATGCCGCTTCCTCCCGACGACCCGAAGGTTCGGCGACCGGATATTTCGCTCGCACAAAAGGTTCTGGATGGATGGGAGCCGAGGGTTTCGATCGAAGATGGCCTGCGCCGAACGCGTGACTACTTCATCGAGGCTCTGTCTGAATGGAGCGCGTCAGACCGCAAAGAGACCAGCCCGTGACCGATCCGCAGTACATACGCAATTTCAGCATCATCGCTCACATCGACCACGGCAAGAGCACGCTGGCCGATCGTTTGCTCGATGCGACCGGCGCTCTCAACCCGCGGGAGAAGCGCGCCCAGTTTCTCGACAAGATGGATCTGGAACGCGAGCGCGGAATCACCATCAAGGCGCAATCCGTTCGCATGTATTACACCGCTGCGGATGGAACGGAGTACGTGCTCAATCTGATCGACACGCCGGGGCACGTCGACTTTTCGTACGAGGTGTCGCGGGCCTTGCAGGCTTGCGAGGGCGCCGTACTGGTGGTCGACGCCGCGCAGGGCATCGAGGCCCAGACCCTCGCCAACGCCTACATGGCCGTCGACGCGAACCTCGAGATCATTCCCGTCGTGAACAAGATCGACCTGCCGTCCGCGGACCCGGACCGGGTGGCCGAGGAGATCGAAGAGGTCGTCGGGCTCGACGCCGCGGATGTGCTGCCGGTTTCTGCGAAGGAAGGCAAGGGGATTTCCGAGTTGCTGGAGCAGATCGTGAGAGATGTGCCGCCGCCTCGCGGCGATCCCGAAGCGCCGCTGCGGGCGCTGGTCTTCGATTCCTGGTTCGACTCATACGTGGGCGTGGTGATGTTGGTGCGGGTGGTGGACGGCCAGATCGCGAAGGGTTCGCGGATCCTGATGATGGCCGGCGGCAGCGAGCACGATGTCCAGATGCTCAATTTCGTCGATCCGCACCCTCGCAAGGTCGAGTCTCTGGGGGCGGGCGAAGTGGGTCTGGTGATCGCCGGCATCAAGAGCCTCGAGGACGTCCAGATCGGGGATACGCTCACCGACTCCGCGCGTCAGGCTACAGAGAGACTGGAGGGATTCAGAGTCGTCAAGCCGATGGTGTTTTCGGGTCTGTATCCAGTGGATGCCGAGGATTACGAGGACCTGAAGGCGGCGCTCCAGAAGCTCTGCCTCAACGATTCGTCACTTCACTACGAGCCCGAGACGAGCGCGGCGCTCGGATTCGGCTTTCGCTGCGGCTTCCTCGGCTTTCTGCACAACGAGATCGTTCAGGAGCGCCTCGAGCGCGAGTACAACCTGAATCTGATCACCACGGCTCCGACCGTTCGCTACCGCGTGGTACTGACATCGGGAGAGGTGATCGAGATCGAGAGCCCTGCATCGTTGCCGTCACCCGACGCCGTCAAGCAGATCGAAGAGCCGTTGATTCTCGCGACCATTCACGTGCCGCAAGATTATGTCGGCGCGGTGCTCGCGTTGTGCCAAGAGCGCCGCGGCGTCCAGCGCGACATGACCCACCACCGCTCCAGGGTACAGCTGCGCTACGAGCTGCCCCTGAGCGAGGTCGTCCTCGATTTTCACGATCGGATCAAGAGCGTGACGCGTGGCTACGGCTCGTTCGACTACGAACTCTCCGGTTATCAGCCCGCCGACCTCGTCAAACTCGACATCCTCGTCAACGGAGAGTCGGTCGATGCGCTGTCTCTGATCGTTCATCGCGAAAAAGCCTTTACGCGCGGATCCGACCTCACCCGCAAGCTCAAGGAGTTCATCCCGCGTCAGATGTACGAAGTTGCGATTCAGGCTTCGATCGGGACGCGGGTCGTCGCGCGCACCACCGTCAGGGCGCTGCGCAAGAACGTGACCGCCAAGTGCTACGGTGGTGACATCACGCGCAAGCGCAAGCTGCTCGAGAAACAGAAAGAGGGCAAGAAACGCATGAAGAAGGTCGGATCTGTGGAAATTCCGCAGGAAGCCTTTCTCGCGGCCCTCCGGATCGGGAGACGACTGAGGTTGAAGGCGAAGGAAGAGACGCAGAGCGCCGAAGTGGAGAGACACCGGGCGGCGCGCAGAGGGTGGTTTCTGGGAGCAGGTCACCACACTCGCGCTCGCCGTGCTGATCGCGCTCTGCGTGCGGCAGTTCGTCATCGAGCCGTTTCGGATCCCCTCGGGGTCGATGTTCCCAACCCTGTTGATCGGCGATCACCTGTTCGTCAATAAATTCATCTACGGGCCCGAAGATTCCCCTTCACCGACATCCGCCTGCCCGGACTTCGCGAAGCCGGAGCGCGGCGAGGTGGCCGTCTTCACCGTCGCGAAGCGGGGGGGCAGACACCTTCCCCGCGGATCGCGAACCCGCAGATTCCCGCGCGAAGAGTTCGTCAAGCGCATCATCGGGCTGCCGGGCGACGAGATCGATTTCCGCAACGGGAAGTACTACGTCAATGGCGAGCTGATCGAGTCCGAACCGCTCGGCCAGGGTTTTCGAAGATCCCGAAGGGGATGCTCCTCGATATGAGCGAGGTTTCGCTCGGGTCGCGTGTCCTTCGTCACCCTCGACGATCCCTATAACCCCGGGACCCATGCGAACCACGGACGGCGCACCCATCATCGTGGCCGATTCGGGTCGAGGAAGGGGCGTTACCTGATGCTCGGCGACAATCGAGACCATTCCAAGGACAGCAGGGTCTGGGGAACCGTTCGCCTCGACCGAGATCAAGGGGCCAGCCTTCATCATCTACTGGTCCTGGGACTTCAACGGGAGCTGGTTGGAGGTGACTCAATCCGCTGACTTGGTTCACAGTCGAGAAGCGCTGGAGTCGCATCGGAGACTCCTTGAACTGAGGCTCCGCGGTTTCATTTGACTGGAGTCGTTCGAGAGGTATCTTCCGACCCGCATTTGGGCTCTTTTAATTCCGTCCTGTGAGGCGGAGAAAGTGCGGTCATGACCTCCCAACAACCCGAAACTCAACTGAATACCAGGCCGCCGAGCGACGGGCGCGTCGTGATGGACGACGTTGCGATCCGCCGTGCCCTGATGCGCATCGCGCACGAAGTCCTCGAGCGCTGCGAAGATCTCGAACACCTCTACCTGGTTGCGATCCCGAACGGTGGCGTGCCGCTCGCGCGCCAACTCGCTCTCAACTTCAAGCAGATCGCCGACGTCGACGTCGTCGTCGGAATCCTCGACACGACGCTCTACCGCGATGACCTCAAGATCAAGGCCGAACGTCCCCGGTTGCGAGAGACCGAGATGCCGTCCGCAGTAGACGATCGCATCGTGATCCTCGTCGACGACGTGTTGAAGACGGGGCGAACGATTCGCGCAGCGATGGATGCGCTGATGGACTTCGGCCGTCCGAGTTCGGTGCAGGTCGTGGGATTGGTCGACCGCGGCCACCGTGAATTGCCCATCAAGCTGGACTACGTGGGGAAGAATGTTCCGACCCAGCCCGACGAAGAAGTTCGGATGAGTGGATCGGACGGCAATCTCGATGGGGCCCTCGAGGTCGTCGTAATGCCCGGTGAGCCCGAGAGTTCGGGGGGAACGCGGTGATTGGAAGAGACCTGCTTGGAACTGAAGATCTCGATCGCGCGGATATCGAGCGCATCCTCGAGACCGCCGAACACATGCGCGAAATTGGCAGGCGCGCGATCAAGAAGGTGCCGACGCTGCGCGGGCGAACGATCGTGAATCTGTTCTTCGAGTCCTCCACGCGCACCAAATCCAGTTTTGAAATCGCCGGCAAACGGCTTTCCGCCGATGTCATCAACTTTTCGGCCTCGTCCTCCAGTTTGAAGAAGTCCGAGAGCATTCTGGATACCGCGCGCAATCTGGACGCGATGGACCCCGATGCCGTGGTGGTTCGGCACGCTGTCGCGGGCGTTCCCAAACAGATCGCCGACGTGCTCTCCGCACCCGTCATCAATGCGGGTGACGGGGCGCACGAACACCCCACCCAGGCATTGCTCGATCTGCTCACGGTCAGGCGTGAAAAAGGTCGTATCGATGGGCTGACGATCGCGATCATCGGCGACATCCTGCACTCGCGGGTCGCGCGCTCGAACATCTACGCGTTTCGCAAGATGGGTGCGGAGGTTCGGGTCGCCGGCCCGCCGCAGATGATTCCGGCGGCGATCGAAACGCTCGGCGTCAAGGCTTTCACGTCGTTGAGAGAGGCGATCGACGGCGTCGACGTCGTGATGGCGCTGCGGATCCAGAACGAACGGCTTACGGGAACCTATCTGCCGAGTGTTCGCGAATATTCGGCAACCTACGGCATCGATCGCGAAAAACTGAAATTCGCGAAGGACGATGCGATCGTCATGCATCCCGGTCCGGTCAATCGCGGAGTCGAACTCTCCCACGATCTGACCGACCACCGCCCCGGTGTGATTCTCGATCAGGTGCGCAACGGTGTCGCGATCCGGATGGCGGTCCTCTACCTGCTCTCGGGGCGCCCACAGGAAGGGGATCCCAGATTCGATCTCGGAAGTGGAGAGGAAAAGTGAGCGAGCAGCGAATCTGGATTCGCGGAGGACGCGTTCTCGATCCCGCCGCGGAGCGGGATGAGCCGGGTGACGTGCTGATCGAAGACGGTGTGATCGTGGCCGTCGGTGCGCAGCTCGATGCGGGCGACGCGGAGGTGATCGACGCGAAGGGTGCCTGGATCGCCCCGGGTTTCATCGATCTCCACACCCACCTGCGCGAGCCCGGTCAGGAGTACAAGGAAGACATCGCTTCGGGGGGCCGCTCGGCGGTGGCCGGTGGCTTTGCGGCGGTTGCCTGCATGGCGAACACCCATCCCGTGAACGACGACCCCGCGATGACGGACTTCATCATCGACCGAGCCAAGCAGGACTCGCCCGCGCGAGTCTACCCGATTGCGGCGGCGACTCGCGGCCTCAAAGGCGCCGAGATGACCGAGATGTCCGCACTCGTCGATGCGGGAGCCGTGGCGTTCAGCGACGATGGCAAGACGATCATGGACGGTGGCGTGATGCGGCGCATCCTCGAGTACTCGAAGACCGTCGGTTCGCCCGTGATCACACACGGCGAAGACCTCCACCTCGTCGCCGGAGGCGTCGTTAACGAGGGCCCGGTTTCGACAAAACTCGGGTTGCCGGGCAACCCCGCCGTCGCCGAAGATGTTCTGGTTTCGCGCGATCTGATGCTCGCGGAGATGACGGGAGCGCATCTCCACGTCGCACACGTTTCGACGAAGGGAGCGGTTGCGGCCATCCGGCAGACGCGCGACCGGGGTGTGCACGTCACCGCGGAAGTCACGCCCCATCATCTCACGCTGACCGACGAAGCTCTACTCGGTTACAACACCAACGCGAAAGTGGCGCCGCCGCTGCGATCGGCGGCCGACGTGATCGCGTGTCGAGAAGGACTCGCCGATGGCACGATCGACGCGATCGCGACCGACCACGCGCCGCACGCGGTTCACGAGAAGGATCTCGAGTTCACGGAGGCGCCGCCGGGGATGATCGGCTTCGAGACCGCATTTCCGGTCGTGCTCGATCTGGTGCGCGGCGGTGATCTGAGTCCGCTCGAACTGATGCGCCGCCTCTCTACGAATTCCGCGAAGATCCTCGATCGCCCCGGAGGCAGCCTCGCGATCGGGGCCGCTGCAGACGTCGTCATTCTCGATCCCGACAGGAGCTGGACCTACGACCCCGCAAAGGGTTATTCGAAGAGCCGCAACTCGCCCTGGGCGGGTCAGACCCTGACGGGCCGCGCAATCGCGACGATCGTCGGAGGTTGGCTCGTATACGACGTCGAGCGCGGCGTGCTCTACCCGTGACGAGGAGTTTGCCCGATCCCGCTCGGCTCGTGCTCGCGGACGGAACCGTCTTTCGCGGTAACGCGTTTGGTGCGCGTGGCGTCGGAGCGGGCGAAGTCGTCTTCAACACCAGCATCACGGGCTATCAGGAAATCCTCTCGGACCCCTCCTACGCGGGCCAGATCGTCGCGATGACTTACACGCAGATCGGCAATGTCGGCACGAACCCCGAAGACGACGAGGCGATCCGGCCGTTTCTGCGGGGTTTCGTGGTCAAGGAAGTCTTCGAGCCGAGCAGCTGGCGTTCGCGCGAAAGCCTCGACGCCTATCTGAAGCGGCACGGCGTACCCGGTATTTCCGGGATCGACACCCGTGCGCTCGTGCGGCGGATTCGCGACGGCGGCGCGCAGGTCGGCCTGCTCAGCACGGATCCCGATTCGGACGAAGCCGAGTTGGTGGCGCGCGCGAAAGCGGAGCCCGGCCTCGACGGCCGCGACCTCGTCGCAGACGTCACCTGCAGCGAACCCTATTCGTGGGACGAGGGGCTGTGGCAGGGAGTTTCTGGGCAGGTGCCGCGCCCGGACCGGCCGACCCCCGCCTATCGGGTCGTTGCCTACGACTTCGGAGTGAAGCGCAACATCCTCCGGCAGCTCGTCGCGCACGGCTTCGACGTCACGGTCGTTCCCGCTCGAACTTCCTGGCAGGACGCGTTGGCGTACGAGCCCGACGCGATCTTCCTCTCCAACGGACCGGGAGATCCCGCCGCTGTCGAGGGCGTGCAGGACACCGTGCGCGAACTCGCGGCCCGCAAGCCGCTGTTCGGGATCTGTCTCGGTCACCAGATTCTCGGCCTCGCGCTCGGCGGCAAGACGATCAAATTGAAATTCGGCCATCACGGCGGCAACCAACCCGGTCAGGATCTCGCGACCGGCAAGGTCGCGATCTGTGCGGAGAACCACGGTTACGCGGTGGACGCGGATTCGCTCCGCGAAGCGGGAGAGCCCGTCGAGATCACCCACGTCAACCTGAACGACGGCACCGTCGAGGGACTCGCGCACGCCGAGAAGCCGCTGTTTTCAGTTCAATACCATCCGGAAGCTTCGCCGGGACCCCACGATGCGGGTTACTTATTCGGTCGATTCCGGGAGATGGTGGCGCGTCACAAGGCTGGCGAAAGCGTAACCGGCGCTGCGGTTGCAAGCGGGCGCACGGCGCCTGCGATCTGACACCGAGGACTGCGCGTTGCCCGAGTGCGAAGACATTCAGACATCTGTGACCTGACCCCGAGGACTGCACCTTGCCCAAACGCGAAGACATTCAGACGATCCTGGTGATCGGATCGGGGCCGATCGTGATCGGCCAGGCCTGCGAGTTCGACTATTCGGGCACGCAGGGCTGCAAGGCGCTGCGCGAAGAGGGCTACCGCGTCGTGCTCGTGAACTCCAATCCAGCGACGATCATGACCGACCCCGAGACGGCGGACCGCACCTACGTGGAGCCGATGACGCTCGAGAGTCTCGAGAAGATCATCGCGCGCGAGCGGCCGGACGCACTGCTTCCCACCCTCGGCGGGCAGACGGCCCTCAACTTGACGGTCGAACTCTGTGAGCAGGGCCTGCTCGAGCGCTACGGGGTGCAGCTGATCGGCGCGCAGCTCGATTCGATCAACAAGGCCGAGGATCGCGATCTGTTCCGCACCGCGATGCACAACATCGGCCTGGATCTGCCGATCTCGGGCTTCGCGGAATCCCTCGCGGACGCGCGGGAAATCCTGAAAGAAACCAAGCTTCCCGCGATCATCCGGCCGAGCTTCACGCTGGGCGGTACCGGCGGCAGCATCGCTTACGTGGACGAGGAGTTCGATGAACTCGTTGAGTGGGCGCTGCGCCAGTCTCCGCGTCACCAGTGTCTGATCGAGCAGAGCGTGCTGGGTTGGAAGGAATTCGAGCTCGAAGTCATGCGCGACGCGGCCGACAATGTCGTGATCATCTGTTCGATCGAGAACTTCGACGCGATGGGCGTGCACACGGGCGATTCGATCACGGTTGCGCCCGCGCAGACTCTGACGGATCGCGAGTATCAGGAAATGCGCGACGCTTCGGTGGCGATCATCCGGGAAATCGGTGTCGATACCGGCGGCTCGAACATCCAGTTTGCGGTGAATCCGGAAAACGGCGCGATCGTCGTGATCGAAATGAACCCGCGGGTTTCGCGTTCCTCCGCGCTGGCCTCGAAGGCGACGGGTTTTCCGATCGCAAAGATCGCCGCGAAGCTCGCCGTCGGTTACACGCTCGACGAGATTCGTAACGACATCACGCGCGAGACGCCCGCGAGCTTCGAGCCGTCGATCGATTATGTGGTCACGAAGATCCCGCGCTTCACGTTCGAAAAATTCCCCGGCGTCGACAATCGATTGACGACCCAGATGAAGTCCGTCGGCGAGGTGATGGCGATCGGGCGAACCTTCAAGGAGAGCTTGCAAAAGGCAATTCGCTCGCTCGAGGTCGGTCACGCGGGTTTCGAGAGTCCCACACTGCCCGAAGGGAAGGAAGGGGAGGATGCGCTCTGGGCGCAGATCGACACGCCGCGACCCGGTCGGCTCTGGGCGCTCGCGGAAGCCCTGCGACGCGGCGCGTCTGTAGACGAGATCTACGAGCGCTCGTGGGTCGATCCGTGGTTTCTCGAAAATCTGCGGTCGATCGTCGTGCTCGAAGCCGAGCTGAAGGCGTTGGAGCCGGGCGATCGCGCGCAATGGTTGCGCCACGCGAAGGAAAATGGCTTCTCGGATCAACGGTTGGCGGACCTCTGGGGTGAGAGCGAAGCGGAAGTTCGCGCGCTGCGCGCGCGCGAAGGCGTGCTGCCCGTCTACAAGCGCGTCGATACCTGCGCGGCCGAATTCGAAGCCCACACTCCGTATCTTTATTCGACCTACGAACAGGAGTGCGAATCGCGGCCCACCGATGCGCGCAAGGTGATGATTCTCGGCGGTGGTCCCAACCGCATCGGCCAGGGGATCGAGTTTGACTATTGCTGTGTGCACGCGGCCTTTGCGCTGCACGACGCGGGATTCGAGACGATCATGGTCAACTGCAACCCCGAGACGGTTTCGACCGACTACGACACGAGCGACAGGCTCTACTTCGAACCGCTGACGCTCGAAGACGTGCTCGCGATCGTCGAAGTCGAGAAGCCCGAGGGTTTGATCGTCCAATTCGGTGGCCAGACACCACTTTCGCTCGCGGTCGCGCTCGAAAAAGCCGGCGCGCCGATTCTGGGCACACCCCCCGACGCGATCGACCGAGCCGAAAATCGTGAGCGCTTCGACGAAGTGCTCGAAAAGCTCTCGCTGAAGCGGCCGCCCGGCGCCGTTGCCCGGAGCCCCGAAGAGGGCGAGGTGATCGCGAAGCAGCTCGGTTTCCCCGTGCTCGTGCGTCCCTCGTATGTACTCGGCGGGCGCGCGATGGAGATCGTTCACGACGTCGAGTCGTTTCGGAACTACATGAAGTTCGCGGTGCGCGCATCGCGCGACCATCCGGTGTTGATCGATCGCTTTCTCGCGGACGCCACCGAAGTCGATGTCGACGCGATCAGCGACGGTGTGCGCGTCGTGATCGGCGGAATCATGGAGCACATCGAGCAGGCGGGGGTCCACTCGGGTGACAGCGCGTGTTCGCTCCCGCCGTACTCGCTCACGAAGCCGATGATCGACGAAATTCTCGAATCGACGCGCCGACTCGCGTTGGAACTCGACGTGAAGGGATTGATGAACGTCCAGTACGCGGTCAAGGGCGACGAGCTCTTCGTGATCGAAGTGAATCCCCGCGCGTCGCGCACGATCCCGTTCGTCTCGAAGGCGATCGGCCGCCCGCTCGCGAAGCTCGCGGCACTCGTGATGGTGGGCCGCAAGCTCGACGAACTCGAGTTCTCCGAAGAGATCTGGCCGAGCCACTGTTCGGTGAAGGAAGCCGTCTTCCCGTTCGTGAAGTTCCCGGGTGCGGATACGCTGCTCGGCCCGGAGATGAAGAGCACGGGCGAGGTGATGGGCATCGACTCCGAATTTGGCCGTGCGTTTGCGAAAGCCCAGATCCAGGCGGGCAACAGCCTGCCCAAGAGCGGAACCGTATTGGTGTCCGTGAAGGAGGAGGATCGCGAACCGATTGGCGATGCGATTCGCGATCTCGTGGCGAGCGGTTTCAAGGTGCTCGGCACGCCCGGTACCGCGGGCTACCTGAATGACTTGGGAATTACGGCTGAGCCCGTGCCCAAGGTGGGGCATGGCCATCCTGACGTCGTCGAGCGCATCGAGTCCGGCGACGTCGATCTCGTGATCAACACGGTCGATTCGGAGCCGAAGTCGATCCGCGACTCGGCGTCGATCCGGCGGTCCGCGCTGCTGCGCGGGATCCCCTACTGCACGACGGTCGCGGGTGCGCGCGCCTCAGTGGGTGCGATCCTCGCGCTGCAGGCGGAGTCGATCGGCGTGCGGGCCCTGCAGGAGATCCACCCCTGAGAGGCGGGGACGTTGTTGAAAAGTTGACTCGGCGTCGCGAGCTGAATACCTACCGACGCCGAGTCAACTTTTCAACAACGTCCCCGCTTCGGCCTCCACGCTGATCCGCGGCGTTCGCTACCTTGGTTTGATCGCTTGTGAGGTATCCGAGGTGGGCGAGAGTTCGTTTCAATCTGCGATCGTCGCGGCCTTGCGGCCACTGGAATTCGCCGCCCGGGACGATTTCGCGAAGCTCGACCGCGTGCGCGACCTCGAGCGGACGGTTTTGGTCGCGACGCAGAATGCGGCCGAGCTCGCGGTTCCGGCCGATGCAAAGGATGCCCTGAAGCAAATCGCAGCATCGTTCGCGGCGGCTGAAGAGGGCGATCTCATCGTCCGTGTGGGTAAGGCGATCGAGGCGCTGCGCGGTCTCGCCAAGCCGGAATGGTCCGAGCGGCAGCTCGCGAGTTCGACCGCAATTCTGCCCGGGCTCGGGCCGAAGCGCGCGGAGCGTCTCGCGCAGCGCGCATTGGTTTCGGTCGCAGACCTGCTCTTCCACCTTCCGGTGCGCTACGACGATCGGCGCAGCCTGCAGTCGGTCGGCAGCCTGGAGGTCGGAACCCGCGCGACCTTCGTCGCGCAGGTGCTCGGCTGCGCGTTTTCGATGCGCCGCGGCCGCTTTCGGGGGCGCGTCTTCGAGGCGCTCGTCGGTGATGACACCGGAACCGTCACCCTGAAGTGGTTTCGCGGTGGCGATTCGATCGCGAAGCAGGTGCGTAAAGATGCGTTCCTGCTGATCACAGGCGATGTGAAGCGTTACCGCTTCGACAAAGAACTCGCGCATCCGGAAATTTCGGTACTGACGGATGGGTCGAGCGAATCCACAGCTGCCGACGATGTGCGCAGCGTGACTCCCGAATATGTGACGCCTGAGGGGATTCATCCGCGGGGCCTCCGGCGCGCGATCGCGGCCGCCGTCGAACGCTATTCGGATCTGGTTCCGGGCCATCTGCCCGCCAATCTCGTCGAGAAGTTCGGCTTGCCCGAGCCCGGCGAGGCGTTGCGCGAGCTGCACCATCCCGCGCTCGATGTCGACGCGGACGAACTCGCCGCCGGTGTAACACCTGCCCGTCAGCGACTGGTTCTCGAGGAACTCTACCTGCTCGAGTTGGGACTCGCGCTGCGCCGCGCACAGCGGGCCGCAGAGCCGGGCACACCGATCGCCCGAGGCCAGCGCACTGCGGCCACAGTGCGCGCACTGCCGTTTGCGCTGACAGGCGCGCAGGAGCGCGCGCTCGGAGAGATCCTCGCGGACCTGTCGCGTTCGCATCCGATGAGTCGACTGCTCGAGGGAGACGTTGGCTGTGGGAAGACCGTCGTCGCCTACCTCGCCGCGGCGGCCGTCGCCGAGAGCGGCTATCAGAGCGCGCTGATGGCGCCGACCGAACTGCTCGCCGAGCAGCACGAGGCGACGCTGCGCTCACTCGCGTGCGCGGCGGGCGACACGGGCGGATTGCGGATCGCGCGCCTGACAGCTTCGGTTCCCAGTGACGAAGCCGCACAAATCCGTCGCGCGCTCGCCGCGGGTGAGATCGACCTCGTGGTGGGGACCCATGCGCTGATTCAAGAGAGCGTCGAATTTCGCGCGCTCGCGTTCGCGGTGATCGACGAACAGCACCGCTTCGGGGTGGCGCAGCGCGCTGCGCTCGCCGCGAAGGCCGCACACGGGAACCCGCCCCACACGCTCGTGATGACCGCGACGCCGATTCCGCGCACGCTCGCGTTGACCCTCTACGGCGATCTCGATCTCTCCATGATCGACGAGCTGCCACCGGGCCGTTCGAAGACCACGACCCACTTGTTTCGGGAAGGCCAGGGCCAGCAAGTGGCCGAACTGCTGCGCGCAGCGACTGCGCGCGGAGAGCAGGTCTACGTCGTCTATCCACTCGTTGCCGAGAGCGAGAAGATCGATCTGCGCGCGGCCAGCGAGTCGGCCGAAAAGATCCGCGCCGCATTTCCGCAGCTCACAGTGGATCTCGTCCACGGTCAGCTCGACGCGGTTGCCCGAAACGCCGCGATGGCGCGCTTTGCGTCCGGCGAGACCCAGGTGCTCGTCTCGACGACGGTGATCGAAGTCGGCGTCGACGTGCCGAACGCGAGCTTGATGATCGTCGAGCACGCGGAGCGCTTCGGCCTCGCACAACTCCATCAGCTGCGGGGCAGGGTGGGCCGTGGAAGCGCCCCGGGAACCTGTGCGCTCGTCGCGCGGGGATCGAGCGAGGACAGCGAAGCGCGGCTGCGCGCGCTGCTCGACACCACAGACGGTTTCGTGATCGCCGAAGCGGATCTCAAGATTCGCGGCCCCGGCGAATTCCTCGGCACCCGCCAGCACGGCCACCTCCCGGACCTACATATCGCCGATCTGACCCGCGACGTTCGCCAGATCGCCATCGCGCGCGAAGCCGCACTGCAGACCATCAGGCGCGACCCCAAGCTTCACGCGGACCCCGAACTCGCCCGCGCCGTCAAGTTCCGTTGGGGCGACCGCCTGTCGCTCGTCGGCGTCGGCTAAAGTGGAATTGGGGACGTTGTTGAAAAGTTGACTCGGCGTCGCGTGCTGAATACCTACCGACGCCGAGTCAACTTTTCAACAGCGTCCCCACAATCGATGCGACGTTTTGCCCCATCTCGGATACCTCGGGCAAAGCAGAAAATCATATCTACAAGTACTGGTGTTTGATATGCTGCTTGCGCGGGAATTCAAAATCGTCTGGCGAGCGAGGATTTCGAAGTGATCTTTCGCGGCAGAATGTCGGTTCTGGGTACGATTCGCCGAAGCGGATCTCAAAATTCGCGGACCGGGTGAATTTCTCGGCACTCGCCAACACGGCCACCTCCCGGACCTACATATCGCCGATCTGACCCGCGACGTCCGCCAGATCGCCATCGCGCGCGAAGCCGCACTGCAGACCATCAGGCGCGACCCCAAGCTTCACGCGGACCCCGAACTCGCCCGCGCCGTCAAGTCCCGCTGGGGCGACCGCCTGTCGCTCGTAGGCGTCGGCTAAAGCGGGGACGTTGTTGAAAAGTTGACTCGGCGTCGCGTGCTGAATACCTACCGACGCCGAGTCAACTTTTCAACAGCGTCCCCACAATCGATGCGACGTTTTGCCCCATCTCGGATACCTCGGGCAAAGCAGAAAATCATATCTACAAGTACTGGTGTTTGATATGCTGCTTGCGCGGGAATTCAAAATCGTCTGGCGAGCGAGGATTTCGAAGTGATCTTTCGCGGCAGAATGTCGGTTCTGGGTACGATGAAACGGGCCATACGAAGATTGAGCGCTTTGGCGATCCGCACGTTGCTTACGAGTGCGCTCTTGTGTGTATCCGTGTCCGTCTCGAGCGCGGCGTCGCCAGATCCTTTGGCCGTCGCATTTGGCACGATGCCCGCGCTCTGGGGCGTCCGGATGTCGCCGGATGGCTCGAAGGTTTCTTTCCTGCAGATGCACCCCGAAGATCTTTCCGTGCTTACGGTTCTCGATCTCACGACGGGCGAGGCGAGTCTCGCGCTGGCGAGCACGCAGGATGGATTCAACCTCCAATGGTGCGATTGGGCGAATAACGAACGGCTGCTGTGCTCGTTTTACGGGCTCTCTAGAGCCTGGGGTCCTTTTGTGGTTACGCGCCTTGTCGCCGTCAACGCGGACGGTTCGAAGATGAAGGTGCTGTTGCAGAACCGGGTGGAGGGCAATTACACCCAGTTTCTAGATGACGTCGTTGATTGGTTGGTCGACGATCCCAAGCACATTCTGGCCGCGATACCCAATTGGAAGCCGGGCAGCATTGACGTGCACAGGGTGGCTCACGCGTCTTCGAGAGGGTTTAGCGTGAGGCCGGTCGACATCTATTCGGGAGAAACGGGCGCCCCAATCGAAACGCAGTCCGGCTATGTCGGCTGGATATCAGATGGGTACGGCTCGGCCCGTCTGTATTGGCGCGCGAACAGGACATTTCTCCGTTGGAAGTATCGGCGGTCCGGTGAGAGGAAATGGCGCGAACTCCACAAGGCCAAACTCAGCGATTTGGATGATAAATATCATCCGGTTGGTTTTGGTGGGGATCCCGATCGGCTACTGGTCGTCAAGCCCCACGAGAAGCGCCTCGCTCTCTGGTCGGTAGATCTGAAGGGGGATAAAGAAGACGAGGTCATCTTTTCGCATCCGGAAGTCGACGTTGGCCGCACCCTGGTTCTGGGAAAATTCAAGCGGATCGTTGCGATCGAATACTCGACGGACCGGCCACATCTACATTTCTTCGACGAGGCTGTTGGAAAGGTTTCGGAGATATTGACGTTGTACCATTCGGGTAAGTCCGTTGAGGTAATCGATGAGAGCTGGGATCGCCGCTATTACATCATCCACGTTTCAAGTGATCGCGATCCCGGAATCGTGTACCGCTATGACGTAGAAAAGAAGAAGTTGTTGAAGATCTCTCCTCAATACCCGCTACTCGAATCGCGATCGCTTTCTCCAATGAAAGCCATCCGCTACCCGGCGCAGGACGGTACCGAGATTCCGGGTTATTTGACGTTGCCTGCGGGGGCAAAGGAGCCGCTGCCGGCGGTGATCCTGCCGCACGGGGGTCCAGAGAGCCGTGACTACTGGGAGTTCGACTGGATCGCTCAGTACCTGGCTGCGAAGGGCTATGCGGTGTTGCAGAGCAACTACCGGGGCTCCGGTGGCTATGGCAGCGATTGGGCAGGAGAGGGTGGCTTCCGCGCCTGGCGCACTGCAATCAACGACCTCGCGGATGGTGCCATGTACCTCGTGGAGCAGGGTGTCGTCGATCCCGCGCGGATCTGCGTCGTCGGCTGGAGTTACGGTGGGTATGCGGCATTGATGAGCGGAGTGGAGAAATCCGAACGCTATCGCTGTCTAGTCAGCATCGCGGGTGTGACCGATCCCGCGATGCTGATTGAAGATTCCAAATATCAAATCAACAGAGCTGCTGTCCAGAAATTCATCGGCCAGGATGATGAAGTGCTCAAACGCGGCTCGCCGCTGAAGCGGGCTTCCGAAGTTCGCGCTCCCGTACTCCTCTTCCACGGCGATGAGGACGTCAACGTCCGGATCCACCACAGCCAGAAGATGGCCAAAGCACTCAAGCGCGCCAAGAAGTCGGTGGAGTTCATC